>FLYM01000741.1_pt1 | contig 25193 bp, 34 predicted proteins | sample 1122581 | NCBI WGS metagenome assembly FLYM01 (sample SAMEA4346789, study PRJEB14843) | hot springs metagenome | biome: Terrestrial Biome; feature: Habitat; material: Sediment | place: India | collected 2012-06-12 | depth 1760 m
GGCGGGGCGGGAGCGCCCCCCGCCGTTGCGGCGGGAGTCTGGGGCAGGTGGGACACATGTCCCACCTGCTGCATGTCGCGTCGGATCTGACGATCACTGACTCCGACGACCGGCGCGATCGCCCGCGAGGACATGCCCGCTTCGGTCAGCTCGTGGACCACGACGCGGCGCATGTCCATTCCGAGCTTCGCGAGTGAGTCGCCGAACCGTTCGGAGATGTACGCGCCGACCGAGGCGTAGCCGAGAGCGCGGTACGCCTGGCGCTCGATCGCCTCGCGGATCAGTGGCATGACGCCGGCGTAGGTGTCGGCCATCGCGTCGAGCTTCAACGCGATCCGCTGCGTGAGGCGCTCAGCCTCGGGCTGCGAGAGCGGCTCCACGATCTCGCCCGTGTGCGTGTTGACGGTCATGCCGAGGCCGCCTGCGACTTCTCGGTCTCGGACTTCAGTCGCTCGACCTCGGCGCGGGTGATGACGTACGCACTGGTACGACCGTCGCCGATCTTCTCGGCCGCGAGTCGACCGGAAGTGATGCGGTGGAGGACGGTGCGGGGAGCTAGGTTCAGCTCGGCGGCCGCCTGGTTGACCGAGAGGAGATCGGAGTAAGCGGGGGGCATGGCGGCGAAGTTACGTGATTACGTAACTCAGCACAACCCCGGTTCTCGGCGTGTCTTGCACAACTTCGCAAGTTGTCGTAACTTCGTCGCATGACCACCCAGCAACTCAGCGGCGTCGTCCCTGACTGGACTCTCGGCGACCGCCTCAGGAAGGCACGCAGCGTCTCCGGTCTCACGGTGTCCGAGCTCGCTGAGCGCACGGGCATCTCAGCCAAGACGATCAACAACTACGAGGGCGACAAGGTGAAGACCCGACGTCCCGCACTCATGGCCTGGGCACTCGTGACCGGCGTCAGCCTGGAGTGGCTGGAGCACGGCACCGGCTCAGCGCGCCCCACCCCACCGGACGGCGGCCGGGTCGCCCCCGTGGACGAGCTGACCGCGCTCACCGAGGCCAAGCGCGCCCGCAGCGGCCGATCACGCGGCGTGGCCGATACCTGCGAGTACGTGGCGGCCGCATAATAACTACATCACAGTATTTTCCACGATCGCGTGACGTGCACCACGGGGGGAGCGTTGGACCGGGATGGATGATGACATCGTGGAGGAGTACGCCCGCTGGATGCGCGCGTGCGGCCACTCTCGGACTACCGTCACCGCCCGCCGGCGCTTCGCCGCCGCTCGCATCCGCGACCTCGGCCTCGGCGGGTTCACGCGCCAGGGCATGGTCGACTACTTCGGCGGCGAGGACATGGAGGAAGCCTCGGCCTGGACCCGGTCGACCTACTTCAACCACATGAAGGAGCTGACCGCCTGGCTCAAGGCCGCCGGGTACATCGAGGCCGACCCGATGTTGAGCATGAAGCGCGGCGCCTCGCCGAGCAGCCTCCCGCGGCCGCTGAGCAACACCGACGTCGACCGGGTCCTGGCCGCCGCGACAGGGGAGGTGCGGGACTGGGTCGAGATCGCGCTGCTCTCGGGCCTGCGGGTCAGCGAGATCGCCAAGCTGCGCGGTGAGGACGTGACCCCCGAAGGGCTCTACGTCCAGGGCAAGGGCGGCAAGCGCGCCACGCTGCCGTGCCACCCCGGCATCTGGGAGATCGCTCAGCGCTACCCCCGCTCGGGGTTCTGGTTCCCCGGCAACGACCGCGGGCACATCCGGACCACCCGGATCAGCAAGGCCGTCGGAAAGGTCTTCGACGACCTCGGACTAGCCGGCTCGATCCACCGGTGCCGGCACACCTACGCGACCAGGCTGCTGCGCAGCGGGGCGCACATCCGCACCGTGCAGAAACTCATGCGGCACTCCAACGTCTCCACTACGGCGGCGTACACCGCCGTCGACGAGGACGAGTTGTTCGCCGCGGTCACGATGCTGCCGCCGCTGCCGTCCCGCCCCGAGCCCCCGGCGGCCTAGGCTGGGGGCTGCGCGGGCGCCGGCGTACTTCCAGACGGGGTGGGCGGCTTCCCAGTCGAGGACGTCGCGCTCGTGGTCGGTGAGCATGGGTCCAGGGTGGCGCGGGGGTCTGACAGTCCTGCTACTCGTCCCTGTGCGGGCAAGTTTCTGAACACCATCCCCTTGACAGGGTGTACTACACCGGGGCACACTAGACCCATGACCACGACCGAGAAGATCACCCGCACCGCCACCGCCCCGTGCGCCGAACGAGCTGCGATCAGCCACGGACGACGCGACGAGCACTACTTCGGCCCCGCATGGGACGGCGTCACCTCCTGCACCTTCTGCGGGATGGTGATCTGAGCCATGGGATACGTCAGCGGCTACGACACCGACGACGCCCACGAGGGCTGGATCAGAATGGTCTTCGCCGACGGCAAGGTCAGCAGCGGCACCAGCGCGGGCGGCGGGCACTACATCGAGGGCTACACCTACTTGCCCCGCGACGAAGACGACCCGCGGACGTGGGGCAACATCGACCCGGCATGCCTGCGCCCCTACAGCGACATCACCGGCTGGCAGCCGGTGTGCGAGTGCGGCTGGCGCGGGATTGCGGTCGACGTGCCGGAGGTTGTTGACAACCGCTGGCGCGAGCCCTCCGACCGCGACGAACAGCTGATCATGGGGCAGTGGCGTCTCCACATCCGCGACCACTTCCCGGCGGCCTACGAGCAGCCCGCCACGGTCGCCTGATGCCGAACAAGCGCGCCGAGGGCCGCACGGTCTCGTCGTTCAGCGCCCCGGCCGACCTGCTGGCCGCGGCACGGGCGAAGGCCGCAGAGCGGGGGGAGTCGCTGTCGGCGGTGATCGTGGGCGCCCTGCGACGCTACGTCGCACGCCCCTAGTGCGCACAAGCGCCCCCGCCGCCACGAGGGGCGACGGGGGCGTCAGATTCTGCGCAGCGGGAAGAGCGGTCCGGGGGCGGTGTCGCAGATCAGGCAGCGCCACCCGCGGCCCGAGGGCCATCGGATCCGCTGGCAGCCGCAGCGGCAGAGCATGGGTCCTCCCCAGGGGTCTCGGACGAGTCCCCCCGGAGCTGGTGCGGCCTAGGTCGGTCGCAGTTCGGTGGCGAAGACGGAGGCACCTGCTCGCAACACAGCGACCTCCTGGGTGGGGCGTCTATCTGGGGTGGTTGGACCCGACCCCCGAGGGAGGTCAGGTGTCGGCGTAGTTGACGCCCGCGTCGAGCCAGTTGCCGACCTCGAAGCGCGCCACCTCGGCGCGGTCAGCATCGAAGACGATCAAGTCGCCGGTGGGGGTGATCGTCACCGCGCGGCCCTCGTCGTAGATCACGTGGCCGTCGCGGACCTGGACGGTGACGGAGACTGCGTGACTCATGGCGCGAGGGTAGTTGTCCGCGTAGGGTCGCCTGCCATGCGAACCCCAGTGGAGGACTCACACGTCTTCGATACTCCGGTGCGGGCGAGAGTGCGGAAGCTGGTGGTCGGTGGCGCGGCCCGACTGGGGGTGGGCGTTGAGCCGCTCGACGACACCCGCAGCTTTGTCGACGACGACTCGACCAAGCTCCCGGAGATGGTCGAGCGGTTCCAGTTCATCCCGGGGATGCTGCCGATGCGCCGCTGCTTCCACCTGTACCTGCTGGCGCTCGGTGGAGTTCGCGGCGACGTTGTCGAGATCGGTTCCTGGCAAGGGAAGTCGACGGCTTACCTCGCTCAGGCGTGCGCGGACAGCGGCAACGGCGTGGTCCACGCCATCGACACCTTCCGGGGCAACCCGGGCCACGAGGGCAACTATGACGTCGAGGGTTCCCGGGCCACACTGGAGGAGTCGTTCCGCGCCAACATGACTCGGGCCGGGGTGGCCGATCGGGTCAGGGTCTACCCGAAAGCCTCAGCCGAGGCGGCTGGCGAGGTCCGTGCCGCGAGCGAGGGCGTGCGGCTGCTGTTCATCGACGGGGAGCACACCTACGAGGCTGTGCGTGCCGACCTTGAGAACTACGCCGACCTCGTGCTCCCCGGTGGGGTGATCGTCTTCGACGACTACGCGCCGGGCTTCGACGGGGACGTCCAGGCCGTCCGGGAGCACGTCGCCGAGCACCCGGGTCGCTACGGGCGCCCGTTCCAGCAGAAGAACACGCTGGTGTTGCCGCGGCTGCACGGCTAGGTGACGAGGATGTCGAAGATCTCCGCGGCGACGCCGCCGTTGAGGGTGCCGAGACTGAGGTAGAAGTCAGTTCCGGCGACCACCGAGATCGGATAGACCACGCTCGCCCCAGTGTCGACCCGGCGCACGGTCAACGTCGTGGTGCCGAGGTCGACCTGGATCTGATGGTCAGCGCCGCCGTCGGTGTTGTCGGCCACCGACGGCATGAACCCGGTCTGCGTGCCCGAGCTCGGGGTGAGGGTGACAGCGGCCCCGGTGCCCTTCTCGAACGCGGCCACGGCGCCGTTGCGGCGCATGATGACGAGGAAGAAGTTTGACTCGGCCTCGCTGGGGGAGGTCTTCGCTGCGGTATGCAGATAGAACCGGACCCCAGTGGTGGCGGTCCCGGCGTCGAGGTGTCGGTACCGGAAGGAGACCGACTGGCCGCGGGCGATGGTGCCGAACTGCCCGAAGGTCGGCACCTCGGAGTTGTGGACGAACAGCCGCGTGGTGCCGTCGCGCTTCTCCCGGAAGGTGAAGGGGGTTCCGGTCGTGGGGGTGCGGTGACCGATCCAGCCGACGCGGCTGGTGAAGCCGTCACGGCTCGAGCGGGGGTAGCGGCCGGAGGTCCACCAGGGGTCGAGGCTGAACACATTGACACAGCCGGCGTCGCGGAACGTCTGCGCGACGGCGCGGTCGTTGGTCGTGTAGACCATCGGCTTGAGTCCGGCGGCGATCCAAGCGGCGACTTGGCTGAGGGTGGCGGCGGTGCTGTGGCAGACGAACTCGATGCCTGCGGCCTTGATCTGGGCTGGCGTATGCGCGGCGCTGGCCTCCACGATCAGGCCGGAGGAACAACCCGCCTCGGCTGCGGTCTGAGCGACGCCGAAGTTGAAGGAGAGCAGGAACACGCTGTCCTGGAGGCCGCGGTGGACGACGGAGTTGATGATGTTGTCTCGGCCTGCGGTGGTGCCGGTCTTCACCTCGGCGATGATCGGCACGCGTCCGCCGTAGAGGCCGAGGATGTCGTCCCACAGGGCTGGCGTCCCGCGCCTGCCGCCGGGGACGACGGGGAGGATCTCGCGACTGAGGAAGTCGTTGCGCGTCATCGCCGTGATGTCGGCGGTGGGTCCGGTCATGGTGCGGGTGGTGGTCGGGTCGTGGCTGGCGACGAGGGTGCCGTCACTGAGCTCCATGAGGTCGACCTCGATGACGAACCCGGCGCGGACCGCGGCCTCGTAGCCCTCCATCGAGTGCTCGGGCCAGATGCCGCCCCCGCCGCCGCGGTGGGCGACCCAGAACCGTTGCGCGAGGGCGGCGCGGAGGTTGGGGCGCCGGTCGTACAGGGCGTCGGTGACGGCCCGGACGGGCGCAGCCGAGGAGGCGAAGTCTTCGGCGGTGGCCGTCCTGAGTGCGTCCCGCGCCGGCCCGGGCTGCCCGACGACGTACCCGACCTGCTCGCTGATTTCGCCCGCGAGGGGCTCGACGTTGGCGGCGGCTGCCACCGCCTCGTCACGGGCCGCCGCAGCAGCCAGTCGGTCCTCCCGGACCCGCTGTCTGAACTCCGCGGAGAACAGGTGCTCCCGTTCCCCGCCTCCGGCGTCGACCCAGAGGTCGTCGACTCCGGGCGGGCCGTAGAAGGCGTACTGGCCCATGCGCCCCGTGATCGAGTCGGTCGGTGCGCCCTGCTCGGTCAGCAAGTCGGTGTACCGGGTGCCCCCGCTCGGGGAGTCCCACGCCGTCACCGTTCCGTCAGCGAGGCGGAGCGTCCGGTCAGCACCGGCCCGCACCAGCCAGTCGGCCGCGTGCTTGCCGAACAGGCCACGCGGGGTCGACTCGGAGAAGGCACCGGGGACTGGCACGGGGGGACTCCTAGGGGGTGCGGGGGGTGAAGAGCCAGGTGTCGCGCACGCAGTCGGCGCAGGGGGAGCGGTCGCGCTCGGGGCCGACCGCGGTGGGGTCGTCGATCAGCCGGCCGAGCAGGTGGGTGCCGGCGACGACGGCGAGGGAGAAGCCGAGGGACCCGAGGAGGAACCGGGTCGGGGACACGGCTACTCGGTGCCGGCGCGGACGAGTGGGGTGTCGTCGTCGTCGCGGGGGTCGGCCAGCGGCGTGACCTTCCGGCGCGCGACGAAGGCGACCAGGAACGGCGCCAGGAAGGTCGCGAAGCCCATGACCGCGGCGGTCTGCTCCGGGGTCAGATCGAGCCCGAAGGCGACGAAGAGGGCGATCCCTGCGCCGACGCCGGCGACGATCGCGGCGGGGGTCAGCAGGGGCTCGGGGCGAGTGTTCATGGTGGGCCTCACTTGATCTTGAACAGGGCGCCAGCCAGCGCCAGGACGGTCTTGCGGTCGGGGACGCCAGCGCGGCCGCTGATGCCGACGTTTCGCTCGTGGGCGCGCCAGGCGCGGTCGGTGGCCGGCCCCCAGATCCCGTCGACGAGGAGCTTGGTGCCGTAGCGGCGGTTCAGGTTCCGCTGGAGCACCTTGACCCCGCCGCGTGCGGTGACCTTGCCCTTCGCCAGGCCCAGGTGGATGCGGGCCTGCTTGGCGACGTTGGCGACCACCACGGTTGCCATCGCCTTCTGGACCGGGTTCGGGATCTTCGGGGCCACTCGGGGCACGTCGACCCTGGGACCGTCGTCGGGGCCGTTCGAGGCGAGCCCGTTGCGGCCCTGCTGCCAGGAGGTCACCTGGCGTGCAGCCGACGGCGCGAGGCTCGGGTTGCCGAAGTCGATCGCGTGGATGTGCGGGTCGAAGCCCTGCGCCTTCGTGCGGTACCAGGCGATCAGTCCAGCGAGACGCAGCGCGCGCACCGCGTCCTGGGGACTGATGTGGCTCGGCAGGTTCCAGGTCCGCAGGTCGACCACGCCGCCGCCGTCGTGAGTGCCGGCCGACGCGCGTGCGCCCGAGCCGCCCCGCCAGGAGCCCTGCACGATGGTGAAGGTGAACCCGAGCAGCCACTCGGCGTACCGGAGCTTGTCGCGGGTGGTGCTGTCGACCACGAGGGGCCGTCCAGAGGTGTCGGTGCCGAGGTTGATGCGGCTCATGTCACGCGCTCCTGATCTCGTAGTCGACGACCACGACGGGGTGGCCGGCCTTGCCGTTCTTCTCCCGCTGCGCCACCGGGCGATGCACACGGCGACCCACGGCCCGCACGTGCGCGTCCTCGCGGTGGCCGACGTCGTCGATGTGGACGCCCTGACGCAGCACGTGGGACGCCAGCCGCAGCCCAGAGCCAGCCAGCCGCGACCCCGCAGGGCCGTTCAGCTTCCCCAGCGGCTCGTTGAAGTCGCCACCGAGGAGCACCGCCGCCGCGTTGGCCGAGCGGCGAACCCGCTGCGCGATCCGCTGCCCCTGTAGGCGTCGAGCCTCGCGACCCTTCGGCCCCTTGCCGTTCTCCAGGTGGACCGAGATCGCTACCACCCGACGACCCGTGGCCTCGTGTCGGAGAGTCGCCACCGGCATGGTTCGGAAGTAGCGGCTCTTGAAGGTGATGTTGTGCTGCTCGGGGCGCCGAAGAGATCGAAATGCCGACTTGCGGTAGGCCACGTAGGGCAGGGCGGGCCGGCGCCGTGTCTTGAGCTTGCGCTTGAGGTTGGTCTTGAACCGCGCCCTGTCGGGCGCGACCTCCCACTCGTCCCCGAGTGCGCGACGCAGCTCCGCGACGTCGCGGACCTCCTGGAAGAAGATCAGGTCCACCGACTCCCAGTCGGGGTCGATCTCGGCCAGTTCCTCGAGCACGCCCTTGCGGATCGTGTTGCCGACCCAGGTGTTGATCGTGGCGACCGACAGCGGATGCCAGGTTGCAGACACGGGAGCCTCCCTTTGGGGCAGGTATGAAGACGAGACGAGGGCGCCCTGCGAGGGGAGGCCGTGGGTGCCAAAGCGGCCGGCATGGAGACGGAGACGGGCAAGGAGGGGCAGGCTCAGGGTTCGATGTCCTCGTCGCGGGCGTCAGAGACGATCCGCAACGTGATGAGCTCATCGGGCTCGGCTGGGACGTCGTGCCCCAACGCCTTGAGCTGGTCGCGCATCGACACGCCCCAACGAGCCAGCGTGCGGGCCACCTGCTGCCAGCGGTGCAGTTCCTTGACGGCCTGGTCGAGCCGGGTGTCGGAGGCGGTGGCGCGGTCCTCGAGGTCACCGACGCGGCGGCGCAGCTCCACGTTCTCCTCGCGCATCGGCGCGATGAGTTCCTTCCAGGCGTCGAGCACCTGCTGGGACTCACCGACGTGCTTCTGCGCGTCACTGCCGGCCTTGGCGGCGTGAGTCTGGTGCCGCACCCCGAAGTAGGCGAGTGCGCCCACGACGATGCTCGCGATGGCTCCCGCGATTGCCTCACCCATCACGGCGCACCTCTTCAAGCGACGGCATCGGGGGCCGCGGGGAAGGGTTCGGCCAGGCTGCGACCAGGCGCAGCATCGTGAGGATCACCGCCCACACGAGCGCCGGGTACCAGGCCCGTTCGTATCCGACCTGTCCGACCGGCATCCCGATCCAGGAGAGGATCTCGGCGGCCACCCAGGCGAACCAGGAGCCGAGGAAAGACAGCAGCCGCTCGGCGGGCATCAGCCACAGCGCCACGTGACCGAGGGCGTCGTTGCCGCCCTTCCCGCGCAGCCCGACGGCCACGGCGACCGCTCCGGTGCCGCACCACAAGGCGACGCGCAGCCACAGGGGTAGCCACTGGTGGAACGCGCCCGGAACCCTCGCCTCTGCCTCAAGGGTCAGGCCGAGGCCGAAGAAGACCCACATGAGGCCGCCGACGATGAGCCAGCAGCCGCGGTGGCCCACCTTCTGGGTCAGGGGGCTCACGGCTCCTCGCCCAGCCGCGCCTCGAGTGCCGCCAGGCGCTCTTCCTGGCGCTGCACGACACCGATCAGCGCGGCGGTGAGCCGGTCGTAGGCGATGGCCTCGGGGGCGCCGTCGCTGTCGTAGACCACGAACTCGTCCAGACCGAGCTCGTCGAGCTCCTCGGCGATGAACCCGACGTAGCGCCGTTCGGTCTCCGGCTTGGCCTCCACCTCGGCCTTGTCGCGCCACGTCCGCGGCTGCATCTTGAGCACGGCGTCGGGGTCGACCTCAGCGTCCTCGATGTCCTGCTTGTAGCGCCGCGAGGACGTGGAGCGCCAGATCCGGCCGTCGCTGGGGTCGATGAACGTGTTGGCCGAGGCGCCCGTGGTGGAGTGGGAGACTCGCGTGCCCGTCGCGGCGTCGATGTTGATCGGCCCGGTCGTACACGACAGAGTGAGCCCGAAGTCGCCGCCGAGCACCTGCGCCACCGAGTCTTGCCCCAGTGGTCCGGCGCCGACTACGAATGCCTGAGTGCCGCGAGCCACGAACACGTCACCGCCCACGCTGCGGACGACGTTAGCGCCGGCCGGATCTTCCGCAGTCGGGGCGATCCGGTAGACCTCGAGCAGAGCGGTCGAGACCTCCGCAGTGTCATCGGCGTCTGGTCGCACAGACATGCCGAAGGCGTTATCGCCTAGGGGGCCGAACTCGAAGGCCGTGCGACCGGACTGGTAGATGCCACGGAATCGCCCCGGAGCCTTGAGGGTGAGCCCGCCATTGCCGATCGTGGCCGCCTGGAGGTTCTTGGCGGCGCCGCTTTCGCGAAGCTGCTTCTCGATCTTGGCGAACCGGCGCTTGATCCAGCCGGCGTCGACCTGGGAGTGACGCGCCATCAGATGACCACCGTCTCCACCTCGTTGAAACCCACCACGCGGGGCTTGATGACGCGGGCGCCGAAGTCGATTTCATAGCCGATGAGCCGCATCTTCCCCACGAAGCCCGGGTGGCGCTCGCCCTGGTTGTCCACCCGCTCGGGGAAGCGGGGGCACGTCAGGATCACGGTCACGTCATCCCCCAGGAACCAGTCCTGATCCACGCGCGGGCCGTGGTCGAGCGAGACCTCCAGCTCGAACTCGAGCAGGCCGTCCCAGACTTCTTCCAGCTCGCGAGACGCGTGCTCGTTCAGTACCGCCCGGCTGATGATCGACGTCGAGGGCGTGAAGCGCCGCTCGAACATTGGCTGATTGCCGGGGCCGTAGGTGGCCGTCACTCCACCCGCGATCCACAGTGCCGATTCCGGCCGGTCATCGCCCTCTCCTGAGGAGACCGCCAGGACGGCATTGGCGCCATTCTCCGCGCTGTAGTCCTCGACGTAGGTGAAGCCCTGGACTGTGCCGGGCATCCGGAACTCGGTGATCGGCTGGTTGGAGTCTGTGCCGAAGGACCCGAGATAGGCGGTCCCAACCCGGTTACGGACTCGGATCACGCGGTCGAGAACGAGTCGGTCCTGGTTGCGCCACTGGAGGTCGACGGTGAACTCAATGCCGTTCTCAACCCCGGCGAGTTCTTCAAGCGCCGAGAAAATCGTCTTGTCCTCATCGATGAGGTAGGTCCGGTCCCGGCGCCAGTTCGAGAATGGCGTGTCGACTACGAACTGCACACCGTCCTCGGTGGTGTGCTCAATGAGGGTGCGCGCGATCGTTGAGACCTGATCGGCGTCGATGAACTCGAAGTTCGTGATGACGAAGCGCCGGTCCAGGTACCCCTCGAGGGTCTGGAGGGTGCAGGACACCGTCGTCCCGGACGTAGCGACACGACGAAAGACGTAGCCGCCCCACAGGGGACGCTCGTCCTCATCCAGCGCTACCAGCATCGTCCAGCCGGGCTGGGTGGACGCCTCCCAGTCGGGGACCTCGCGGCCCTTATCCCAGATCACCACCTCGACCGTGACCTCGGTGGCCTCGTTGAGGAACCGGGAGGGCGACGGCTGCTGCTTGACGCGCACGGGTGCGCCGCGGCGGCCGGTGCGGAGGTCGAAGGAGTGCCAGGTGACCTCGAACGGGCGCCGCCGCTGGACCGGCAGCCCTGCCGCCTCGACGGCGAGCGAGGCCGCCGCGAGATCCTCGGTCATCAGTTGGCAGGGTCGAGCCGGTAGTCGACCGGGATGATGGTGCCGTTCGGGATCGACGCGCCACCGTCGATCCGGCGGACCCGGATCTGCGCCGAGGTCGTGGTCACGTCCTGCGCGCCAGCGACGTAGGAGCCGGCGGCGGCGAACATGGGCGCCACCTGCACCCGGGGACGCGAGCCGCCGAGGAGCGCCTGGAACCACGCCGGGTAGGTCAGGGTCACGAGCGGGGTGATCGTGGAGCTGCCGTTGCCGACGGTGTTGATCGTCCCGACCAGCGCCTCGGTGCGCCGCACCCAGGAGGTCCCGTTCCAGCGGTGCATGACGCCCGTGTCGAGCGCCACCGCCTCCTCGTAGATGGCGGCGGACCCGGGAAGCCGAGCCGCGGTCGCCACAGGCAGGATGCCGCCCGGAGCCACGGAGTAGGTCCGCCACGAGTTGTCGACCGTGGAGCCCGAGCCGCCGTTCTGCGGCACCGTGATCCGTCCGAGTTCCACGGCCATCACCGGCAGCGCCGGCACCGCGGGAGAGGCCGCGGGGGTGCCGGTCAGTACCTCGATCTGCGCCCGCTTGGCGCCGTGGGTGCCGATGACATCGGTGTCGAGCTGGCGCAGGATCACCCGGTCGATGCGGGGGTTGCTGGCGTGGCGAGGGTCCAGGGCGATCGTGACCGAGGTGGGATTGGCGGCACGCCAGGCGCCGGAGCCGGCTGCGCCGTTGCCGGGGATGACGCAGACGCCCGGCTGGACCGTGATGATGTCGGCGCCGTCGATGGTGACGGCGAGGGAGTTGGTGCCGTGCCGCACGATCCCGCCGCGGATCCCGAAGGGCGTGCCGTCCCCGCCGAACGCAGCAGAGTCCACGCGGCGCCACTCGGCAGCGTCCAGCGCATCGGCGGGGTTGGCGGAGTTGATCCACGCCGACTTCAAGAACACGGGCGTCGCCACGGACTACCTCCAGGCCGATCGGAAGGACACGGACATGTACGACTCGGGGTTCGGCGTCGCGGCGTTGAACGCGATCTCGTTGACCCCGGGATCCAGCACGAACGGCGAGCCCGACACCACCCGCAGGGCAGTCCCGTCGAGTCGTGCGGTGCGGGACTCCATGTCGAGCACCAGGCGACGCCCCGCTGGGATCGGCTCACTGGAGTAGAGCCGGCGCTGCTGGCCCACGTGGGAGACCTGCCAAGCCGCACACGGGCCGTAGATGGTGATGACCGGCGGCGTCGTGGAGTTCCCGCGGTTCTCCGCACGCACCACACCCGAGGCGACCACGGCCTGCACCAGGACCGGCGGCTGAGCCGGCGGCAGGATCCCGCCCGTGGTGGACGGAAGGCCCGTCCATAACTCCTCGGCGAGCACGTCGTAGCGACGCGGGTCCGGCGCCAACAGTCCCAGGGACAGCGACGCGCGGTGACCGTTGCGGGCCGTCTGCGGCTCGCCCAGCTGCTGCACCTGCGCCATCCGCGACCCGCCCGAGTCGGTGACCACGAGCTCGCCGAGAGAGTTGACCGGGATCGCCCCGACGATCTCCTCGAGCACCTCCCCGGCGTGCGCCCACGATCCGCCATCGACGTGGACCAGCAGGGAGATGTTGCGCCCACCCAGGTAGGCCGGACCGACGTGGACCCCGTCATCGGCGGTGCGCTGGGCCACGTCGACCTCGGTCCCGACCGGCGCGAACCAGCCCTCCAGGCCCGCCAGGTGGACGTTCGCTCCCGAGTGGTGGACCACGCCGAGGTCGACCCCACCCAGGCGTGCCGTGATGTCGCTCAGCGGCGTGCCGACCGCCCGGATGTTGCGGACGACCCCGGGCTCGGGCGCCCCTGCGAGGACCGGCATCAGCCGGCCCAGGCCAGGCGTCGGGCGGTCTCAGCCGCCGTGGTGCGCGCGTCGACCGTCTCGTAGATGTTGAACGTCTGCCCGGGGCGAGAGCTCGCGTAGGTGTCGCGTGCCGAGAGGGGCGCAGTTCGTGCGGACAGCGCGGTCACGCGGCCCGACATCCGAGCCACTGATGCGTCCACGTAGCCACCCCCCGCGTCGATGCCGTCCGCCAGGCCGATCGGGATCCATCGACCAACCTCGGCCATGACCCGCGAGGGGGAGTTGATCCCCAGCGCGCTCCGGACGGGGCCGGGGATGCGGTCGCGCACGAACCCGGAGATCTTGCTTGCAAGCCACGAGCCCATCGACGCGATGCCGTTCCACAGGCCGGAGACGACACTCTGGCCGGCGTTCCAAAGCAGGTTGCCGAGGTTGCCGATGGCGCTCTTGATCCGGCCGGGGATCTCGCGCACGTAGCCCAGTAAGGCCGTCACGCGGCTCACAGCGCCCTCGCGCATCCTTCCGAAGGCTGACTGTGCCCACGAGAGCAGCAGGCGCCCCAGCGCGGAGACGGCGGTGATGACCCGTCCCGGCAGGCCGCGCAGCCAGTTCACGGTCGACGTGGCGATCGAGATGGTGCGGGACTTCATCGTGTCCCAGTGGCGCACGATTACGCCGACGAGGGTCCACTTGGCGAAGAAGCCGACGATCCAGCCCGGCACCTTCTTGATCCAGCTGACCACTGCGGTCCAGACCTTCTGGGTGACCTTCTTGACCTTGTCCCAGTTCGCGATCACCAGGGCGACCACGCCGATGATCGCGGCGATGGCCCAGCCGATCGGGCCGAGCGCGATGAACCACGCCGCGGCCATGCGGCCGGCCTGGATCAGCGACTGGGCGCCCATCAGCACCCAGCCGGCCACCATCCGAAGCACGGTTGCCGAGTGGATCGCTGCCGCCGCGACCGCGCCGGCCTGCGAGACGATCCAGGCGGCTGCTGACTTCGCGGCCGAAACCGTCGCGGCCACCCCGAGCGCGATCAGGTGCGGGATGAACACCGACGCGATCAGGATCCCGACCACGGTCAGCCACTTGTGGTTGCGCTCGAGGAAGCCGGTCACCGCGTCCACGGCCGGGCCGACGGTCGACTTGACGATGTCGGCGAAGCGCTGGAAGCCGGGAACGCCCTTCTCGGTGACCCACTTCATGCCCTCCGAGAGGGCGCGGAAGATCTTGGCGGCGATCGGCTCCAGGGCCAGTAGGGCGCGGTTCTTGAGGATCTGGAACTGCTCGGAGGCGTCCATCGTCTCCTTGCCGACACCGAGGATGGTGTCGCCAGAGGCGCCCGCCGCGGCCATCAGGTTGTCCAGCTCGAGGACCCCGTCCTCGATGGCCTTGACGAACTGCGACGCCCCGCGAGTGCCGAAGATCTCGCCGGCCAGGTTCAGGGCAGCGGCCTTGTCGCCGGACTCGATGAAGCCCTGCATCTCCCCGACGATCCGCTCGAAGGCCGCCTTCGGCTCCTCGCCGGTCTTCGCCAGGGACCCCAGGGAGCGGGTGAGGGCGCCCGCCATCTGACCGCTGTTCAGGCCGGCCTTGTCGAGCGAGCCCATGAGGGCGATCGAGTCCTCGAAGGAGAAGCCGAGGGTCTGCATGGCCGGCGCTGCCTTCTGGACCCCCGCGGCGAGCTCGTTCATGCCGACCCCGGTGGCCTGCGACGCCCGGAACAGGGAGTCCATCGCGTGCTCGACGTTCTCACCCTCGATGCCGAACGCCTTGAAGGCGGCGGCCGTCTGGTTGATGTCGACGTCCTCGCCGAGGATCCGGCCCGCCTCGAGGTACTGCGAGGCGACGGTCTCCAGGGTCTCCCCGGACAGGCCGAGGCGGGTGTTCAGGTCGGCGATGACGGGGCCGATGTCCTCGAAGCTGGCCGGGACGTTGCGGCCCACGTCGCGCGCCACGCCCATCAGTCCATCGAGGGCCTCACCGGAGGCGCCGGTCCCGGCGCGGATGGTGTCCTCCATCTCGTCGAACGTCGCGCCGACCCCGTAGAGCGCCTTGCCGATGCCGAACGCAGCAGCGCCGATGGCCGCCCCTGCGACGACCATGCTCTTGCTGATCCGTGGCCCGCCCTGCTCAGAGGAGGCGACGCCCTTGTCGAAATCGGAGGTGTCGAGACCCAGGTGGCCGACCATCTCGCCGAGATCCAGCGCCACGGTTCACCTCGACTTCTTGTCCTCGGGCGGGAAAAGGGCATAGGCCAGCCGCGTCGTGCGGATCGCCTGCCCGTCGGGGGCGACCCGCGGCGGGGCAGTGAGCAGGCCGAAGATCCGGACCTTGAGCCAGCGGTAGGAGCGGCGACGCAGCAGGTTCTCGTCCTCGACGTCGATCCCGGCGTCCTGTAGATCGGCCTCGATCAGTCGCCAGTGGGCGTAGATGTTGGCCCAGCTCAGGCGGGGGTCGGGCGGCGCTTCGATGAACTCGGGGAACTCTTCTTCTTGGCCGGCTTCCGGTCCTGCGGCGCCGGCCGCTTGTCTTCCGGGCGACCACCACGCGCCCAGAACGCCTCCGCTGACTCGCGGCCGTCCACCGTCCACAGGAACACCGTCCGCGACGCCAGCTTCACGAACTCCCACGGCAGCTTGTCGGCGATCATGTCGTCGTAGGCGTCGCCGAGGATCCGGCGGTTGAAGTCGCGCTCCTGGTCGTCGTCGAGCTGGACCTGCGCGGTCTCCTCGTCGGTGAGCTTCTCGCCCTGCATCGCTCGAGAGCCGAGGGCGAGCGCGCGCTGACACCAGATGCCGGTCTCAGCGTCGACCGAGTGCACGCGGTACTTCTTGCCGCGGATGGGCAGGTCGAGCCACGGCTCGACCAGCTCGTCCAGATCCTTGAAGCTCATGTCTTTCTCTCCTGACCGTTGGGTCTGACCGTCGGGTGGGACACCTCCAGCCGGGCGCGGTCAGGTCGCCCGGCTGGAGGTGGTCATCAGCCCGGGTAGGGGTGCGCGATGGCGAAGCGCTTGCCCTGGCCGGTCAGGGTGATCGCCGCCTTGTCGAGCTCGTCCATGCCGCCGCCCTCGGGGGCGTAAGAGACGGCCGCGTAGCCCTCGTACGCCTCCACGCGCACCGCACCGAGCTTGCACCAGCGGACGTGGACCGTGTTGGCCGGACCCATCTCGTCGGCAGCCAGGCGGAGCGCCTCCTGGCCCGGGTCGTAGGTCGGCGCCGAGCCGGCCGTGACCTTGCGGGCCACGGTGACCTCCAGGCCCCACTCGATCGCCGTGGCGGTCTGCGACTTGTAGCCCTCAGAGTCCATGTCGGAGTCCTCCTGGAGCGTGTGGTCCAGGTTGGGCTTGAAGTCCATGCGCCCGCGCACGATCGTCCACACGGGCTCCGCGCTGGTGCCGGTGTCGACCTCGAGGCGCCAGTCGCGGTTCAGGGTCGAAGCGCCGAGCGGCTCGATCTCGGGGGCAGAGGTGCTCATGCCTTGGGCTCCTTCTTCTTGTCGGCCACGCGCTCCCACTCCGGTCGCGCGTCGTACTTGGCGGCCAGAGCCTCGGGGACACGGATGGTGTCTCCGGTGCTGGCCCGGTGGAACGTGACCATGTGGGTCTCCTCAGATCCGGTGCGTGGTCGGCCGATGACAGGTGGCGTAGAAGTTCTGCGCCGCGCGCCAGCGGTTGTTGCTGTCCTGACCGAGCGAGGTCCACGACTGCCGAAGCAGCAGGTTGACGTGGACGCCGGTCGGTAGGTCTGTGTCGGCGAGACCGTGCAGCGCGTCGAAGACGTCGCCGGTCAGCCGCAAGGTCGCGCGCGGGTCCTGGCCGGCCGCGCGGGTGGTCACCTGGACCCCGATCACAGAGTCCGAGAGGGAAGGGTCGTCGGTGACGCCGTAGGGCATCAGGGAGATCACGGCCGGGGGCTGCTGCGGCACGACGCCGACCACGATCGCCACCTCGTTCGCGGCGTACACGCCACTGGAGCGCCACGTCCCTGCGCCCGCGGTGGCGAGCACCTCTGCGAGGCCCTCCACCAGGTCAACGTCGAAATCCGACACCGGGCCACCTCACGATCCGAGCTCGGAGCGGATGGTGTCGGCGATCAGCTGGGCGACCTCGTCCGACTTCTCATTCATCGGCGTCTCGAGGTACTTCGCCGAGCCGACCGTGTGACTGACCGTCATGTTCTCGTGCGCGATGATCGCGATGTCTGCGGTGTAGCGGATCGAGCGGCGCAGTGGGCCGGACTTCTCCACGACCCCGGAGTCCTTGAGCTCCCCGGTGTCGACCGGGACCTGGTCCTGAGACTCGCGGAACACGATGTCCGCGGCCTCGTCAAGCGCGTCCTCGGCCGCAGACGCGGCGGTCTTCTTGAGGCCAGCGAAGTCGAACCCACCGGAGAACTTCATGCCAGCGCCAGCTCCATGTGCGCCAGGCCCGTGATGCCGCGGTCGTCGAGCAGCGACGTCGCGATCACGGTGGCGTGCCGGCCGTTGACGTGGACCCGGGAGTCGGTCAGTACGTGGGTGTCGGGGATGTCGATGAAGACCGTTCCCTCGGCCACCACCTCGGAGCCGTCACTGGCGCGCACGAGACGGCGGCGCTCCTCGTAGTAGCAGGGGACCGTGAACTCCGCGCCGAAGACCGGGCCGTAGGCGCCGTCGCCCTCGTAGGGTTCGATCGTCGCCTCATGGACCAGCAGCTGCGGAGGGATCATGCGCGGTGGGGGATCTTGTAGCGAGCCAGCGTGTCGTCGATCTGCTGCACGCTGCCCACCGACGGGCTGATCGAGAGCGACCCCAGCCGCACCGAGTCACGCCCGGCGGCGGAGATGTCGATGTGGCGCACCATGACCGGCAGCAGGTCGGCCGGGCACGAGAGGTGCCCGTGGACCACGTCGACCTCGATCGCGCCCTTCGGCCAACCGCCTGCGCGCTCCAGCACGCCGGAGCGGAACCGGGGGGTCGCTGCTGCACGCCACCCTGAGAGGGGTGTGACGACCGCAGCGCCTTCGGAGTCTGCGTCGCCCACCAGGCGCGCGCCCGTGACCTGCTCGAGGTGCATCGTGGGCAGGAACAGGAACCGGCCGCCGTCGGAGTCGACCACCAGCGTCTCGGTGACTTGCGGAGCGATGTGCCAGCCCGCCTCGCCGCGCACCCAGGCCGAGGCCGCGGTAAGGGCTTCGCTTGAGAACTCTCGGCCGCCCGCGAAGCTGGTCAGCTCCTGGGGGTCGACGAGCTCGCCCTGGGGCGCGGCGAGGTCAGGCATGACTCAGCCCTTCTTGTTCGCGGGCTTCCGCGACTTGTTGGCGGGCTCCTTCGCCTTGACCGGCGTCAGCCCACGCCGCTTCGCGTCCTCCTCGGAGAGCAGGAGCGTGTGCGTGATGCCGCCGATCTCGACCTCGTACTCACCCATGTCAGACCCCCGGGGTGATGGTGGTCCGCACCAGCGCCGACGGGCGACGCACCGCGAGCGCCACGCGCTCCTCGATGCGGGTCGTCACCAGGTTGCTGGTGAAGTCCGTGGCGTGGGAGTTGGTGGACTCCACGCGCACGCCGCCCTTGCGGTACAGGGTCGCGGCCTGACGGAACGCGCCCACCAGGACCGTGCCGGCCGACACCGCGGGGGTGACGACGGTGCGGAGGCCCCACACGTTCGGCTGGGTCGAGATGCCGCCCTGGCCGTACGCGCCGTTGAAGAACCCGCCGCCGTAGTACTGGCCGTTGGCGTCCTTCGCGAGCCGCAGCGCCTGGTAGTCGCTGGGGTGGATGACCAGACCGTCAGCGGCGAGGCCGGTGGCGGTCTGGACCTTGGTGATCGCGCGGAAGATCGTGTCGGCCGCGGTGTCGTTCGAGGCAGCGTTGCCGCGGGCCTCGGTCTGGATCCCCGAGCGGTTGAGCAGGCCGAGCAGGTTCTGCCCGGTGCCGTTGCCGCTGAGGATCTGCGCCTCCTCGAACTTTGCCAGCTCGTAGAGGCCGCGGTTGTTGATCTCCGAGACCCAGAACGACAGGTCCTCGATCATCTCGTCGGTGAACTTCATGAAGCCGGCGATCTTCTTGAGGCTGTCCGTGACCGTGGTCGGGTCGAGGACGTGCATCTGCGGCTTCGCGGCGCCCTCGGCGACGGTCGTGAACGCGCCCTCGAAGCCACCCTCCACGAAGTAGGTGACCGCGTTGCCGGAGATGGTTCCGGTCGAGAGGAGGTCAGCGATGACCAGCTCGGGGCGGTACGCCTGCTGGATCGTGGTGTCGACCTGGGTCAGGACCGGAGTCTGGAACACCGAGCCGACCACGTGCGTGTCGGTGGCGGCCTTGAACTCCGGCGCGGTCACGGTCATGCCGGACTGCCCCTTCATCGCGACCAGCTTGTCGCCGACCGACTTGACGAAGTGCTCACCGAGAGACACGGCGGGCTCGTCGTCGTCGGACTTCTCCGAGCCGGGCGCGAGCGCCCCGATGCGGGAGACGACATCGGCGGACTTGCGGGCCGCCTCGATCTTGCCGTCGAGCTCGACCACCTCGGCCTGCTTGGCCTCGATGCTGGTCACCTCGTCGGCGGTGAGGTCGCGGCCCTCGGACTTGGCTGCGTCGATGATGTCCTGTGCCGCCTTGAGAGCGGCGGCACGCTGCTGCTTGAGTCCCATCACTGGGCTCCTTCCATGAGTGAGAGGTTCTTCTGTGCCGCCAGGACTCGGGCGGACGGACTCGGCGTCGGCTCCTCGTCGGGCACGGGCGACTTGGCCCCGGGGGGCTCCTCGGCGCTGGCACCGGACTTGGCCTCGGCGTCTCCGCTGGCCTTCTCCTGGTCATCGCCACCCGGGCGGGTGGACTTGCCGTCGTCGTCCAGGGAGGACAGGACGGAGTCAATGGCGTCGCGCGCCTCGCGCAGCGACGTCTCGTTCTTGGCCGACAGGACTCGGCCTGCCTTCACGGCGTCGGCGAGGTGCTTCACCGCGAGGATCTCGGTCTCCTGGTTCGCGCCGATGGGCACTACGGAGACCTCGTAGAGCTTGAGGCGGTCTAGGGAGTAGTAGTCGCCGTGCTCCTGGGACTTGGCCGGCCCGCCCTCGAGTACGTCGTAGGCGAACGACATCTGAGAGAGGCGGCGAGCCTTGAGGAGGCCGAAGACCTTGCGCGCCTTGGCGTCGTCCATGTCGAGGCGGGCCGTGACCTTGAGGCCGCGCTCATCCTCCTCGGCCGCTACGACCCCGCCGATGTTGGAGAACGGATCGACCATGTCGTGCCCGTAGAGGACCGGGATCGTGTCGCCCTTGGCCTCCCACTCCGCCAAGGTGTCGGCGAATGCGCCAGGCTGCACCACGTCGCCATAGGCGTCCTTGTTGCCGAACACTGAGGCGTATCCGGTGAACTCGCCTTCGCCGAGCCCGTCGTCCGGCCCAGCCTTCAGTCCCGTCAGAGACACGGCCTTTCGCATTGGTCAGCCCTCTCAGGTGATGTTCGTGCGGATCGTGCAGGAGCAGCCGGCGACCTCATCGACGTCGGAGCCCTCGCCGGGGACCTGCATCCCGTTGGAGAAGGGCTCGCCGACGCCGACGGTCTCGCCGTCCATCTGGGCGTGCGAGGCGCGCGGGTTGGCGCTGGTCACTACCCACGTCTTCGTGGCTCGCTTGCCGTTGTCGTAGGCGATCTGGCGGGCCGCCTCGCGGACAGCGAAGGCGCCGATGAACGTCGCGAGCCCCTGCGCGCCACCCTCGGCCCGGACCTCGGCCGCCTCGGTGAAGACGGCCGCCGGGTCGGCGTCCACGTCGTCCAGCTGCGTCTTCGTGGTCGTGTTGATGTTGCTGGCGCGACGCGCGGAGGCGGCGGTGAGGAACTCCACCGTGCGGTCGGCGTCGTAGCCGTCGTCGAACCCCAGCCGGCTCGCCTCACGGGCACCCAGCGAGCTCGACAGCGCCAGCGCGACCTTGAGGAGATCCTGCGTGAGCTCCCGGTCCCACTTCTCGCCGTCCCACCAGTCCTCGACGCCCGCGCCGAGCCGCGAGAGCACTGCGGCCCCCTGGCGCTTGAAGAACCCCGCCAGCGCCTCGGCGACCTTCTGGCGCTCGTTGTCGCTCAGATCGGCCTTGACGTGCGGCAGAGCGGCCTTCTCGCGGGCGCGCGGGGCCTCGTTGCGGTTCTGGCTGCCGGAGTCGGTCGGAGACGCCTGGCCGCCCTCAAGAACGTTCAGCGGCGTCACCAGAGCGTCGCCACCGGCCAGTGCGGGCAGGTTGAACTTGCCGCGGCCCTCGTTCCGCGTCATCAGCGGCGCGCCGACCAGGGTCTGCATCACCGCGGCCTGCTCCTCGAAGGAGCCCTGGAGCTTCTCGGCGATGTTGAACTCCGCGTAGTGCTGCGCGTTGTCCATCCCCAGCCGCGGCAGTAGGAACGTGTTGATCCGGTCCTCGATCTGCGCGATGAGCGGCCCCAGCGTGTCGCCGTAGAGCATCCGGCGGAACTCGCGCACGTTGGAGTAGTTCGCGTTGTCGAGAATGCCGACCATCGTCGGGTTGACGTGGAACGCAGCGGCCACCGTGGCAAACGACAGCTTCGCGGCCTCGACGAACTGCTGCTCCTGGGCGTTGAAGTCGATGCGGCGCAGCGTCATGCCGTCCTCAAGGATCGGCGTACCGCCAGCCTTCGACCCGTCGCCCGTGTACTTCTGGTACCAGTCCTCGCGGAACCGATCCGCCTGCTCGTTAGTCCACGACGGCGCATCCTTCGGGCGCTCCAGCACCGCCGAGACCCGGCCGCCGCGCTTCCACACCTGCGAGCGGTACTTCGCCGCCTGGATCTGCTCGCCCAGCGTCTCCTTCAACGCCTCCACCGTCGGCGAACCCTTGCGCGGATTCGACGGGTGGTAGCCGGTGAACGCCAGCACACTCTCCGAAGGCACCTCGACCGGCTGCCCGCTAGGAGAGACCACCGCGTACTTGCCGACGCCGAAGGCGTCCCGGGCGATCGGGGAGACCCACGAAGGCGGCAGGCGCCGGAACACCCACCCAGAGGGAGCGTCCACGTCGGGAACAGTCAGCCAGTAGGCGCGGTCGTAGAGCCCGATGTCGCCGACCAGCCCGTAAATCAGCTCGTAGGCCGTCTGGTCGGGATTGGGACGTCGCATCGTCGCCGCGAAGACCGACGAGCGGTCGCGGTGGCGGTCCTCGCCGTCCCGCTCGAAGCTGTGGAGCCCCAGTTGGGCGATGTTGCGCGCCAGGAACGACACCACCGTGCGGAGGTGCGGCTGGGTCGCCCACATCTCGGCCGGCGTCAAGCCGTCGAGCCCCACCGCCAGCTCCTCGACGCTGCCCAAGTGGGTCACGTTCGGCGTGAAGACCGACAGAGGCTGCTCACGCCGCAGGAAGTCCCAGAACCCCACAGGGAACCTCCCTCATACGGTCAGGACCCCTCGGGTCGCGTAAGCAGAGACAGCGGGCTCGTCCGGCATCCCGTTCGTCAGGCACCAAGCCGCTCCGGTCACGGCCACGAGAGGGGAGATGTCCACGGGAGACTTGCGTCGGTCCCAGCACCAGGCGTCTTGGAGCGGCTTGGTCGAGGCGTTGGCCGCCGCGACGTTCAACACCGGCTGGTTGCGGTGGCGCAGGCCGGTCTCCGCGGACCCCTCACCGATCGCAGCGCGTACGCGGTCGTAGAAGGAGCCGCACGAGCCACCCAGGTCCGAGCCGCCCCACTCTGCGACCTCGACTCCAGCCGCCTCGAGGTCCGGGATCAGCGACGACGCCGGCGCGCCCCGGGCCTGGATCGCCACCGGGGCCTCGCGCACCACCGAAGACCGCTCGGGATCCGTCAGCCACGGGACCACCCAGTCCGTGCCCACGCGGGAAGCGATCACCTCGACGTGCAGGTGCCCGTCCTCGCGCCACGACGCCAGGCCGATGTGAGCTCTCGCTCGATCCCAGGAGACGTCCACGCACAAGGCGACTTCGGCGCCATCCGCGCGGCGGGACTCATCGTCCGCCGACCCCTCCCAGGACCCCGGCGGAAACGGACCCTCCAGCGTGCCTTCCGACCACTGGCAGAGCACCTCGGTCCGGAAGATCCACTCAGGGTCGGTCAGTTGGTCACTCGCCAACGTGCTCTCGCGCACTCGGTAGCCGAGCGAGGGGTTCGCCATCGCCCAGGCATCGCGGTCCTTGGGATCCGCATCGGCCGGTGCGGACCACTCGAAGATCGCGAGGCCGGACTCGATCTCCTCTTCCTCGGCCAGCTCCTCGGCCAAGTCGGCCTCGATCAGCTCGTCGGCGTCCGTCTTCTCGTTGATCCCATCGGGGTCGCCGAGTTCCAGGTGTGCCTTCTGGCGCAGGTACCGCAGGACTACCGACTGCGCGTCGCCAGCGTTGGAGATCGCGTAGATCTGCGCCCGAGCCTTGGCGTTTGTGGTCTTGGTGACCGCAGCCCACGCATCCCATGATTGGTGCTCGCGCAGCTCATCCAGCAAGACCAGTTCGCCCGAGAGGCCGCGCCCGCCACGGCGAGTCGCGGCCTTCACCTTGTAGGTTTCGCCAGACCTCAGCCGGAACATCTTGCGCCCCGGCTGCCGCTCGACTTTGCCGCCGTCGGCGATCTCGCTCTTGAGCTCGTCGATCTCCATCGCCATGTCGAGTGACTCGCCCCACAGGGACTCGGCCACCTCGAGATCCTGAGCCGTGCCGATGACCAGCCCGCAGCGGTCGACGAAGAGGCGCCACAAAGTGAGCGCCTGCATGACCGTGGACTTGCCGTTCTGCCGGCCAACGAGCAGGACCACCTTGCGGAACCGGAAGACCGGCTCGCCGTACTCGTCAACCTCGGTCGGGTGCAGTTCCAGCGCGTGCCAGAGGAACCACCGCTGCCACGGCATCAGATCCAGCTCGAGGGCGTCCTCGGCGAACCGGATGCACTCTCCACCTAGCGACGTCTCGTCGGTCAGCGGTCGGAGTTCGGGGGTGAAAACCCGGGGCGACTCGGAGCCGAATCGCTTAGTTGGCTGCCCGCTTCTTGCTCGGCGCCTGGCGGTTGCGGAGGTCGCGGACTTCGGCGAGCTTGCCACGAGCGCCCTCCTTGCCAATGCCAGCATCCATCCGGGCCTTGGGGGTCGCGTACATCTCGCGCAAGACGTTCATCAGGTGCGGAACCAGGTACAGCGCGGCGCCCGCTTCCTTGAGGTCCCCGGCGGTCGTGGCGTCGTCCACCTGATCTGCGAGCGCGCGACCCGCCTCGACCAGCGCGGCGTCGAGGTCGCCGAGAACCTGCTCGTTGGCTGCTACTGAGCGGTCGAACGCCTCTCGGAGATCTCCCACAGCAACTCCTCGAGGTTGAGTTCGACAGTCGTTGAGCACTGGGCGCACAAGCGGACTGACGGAGCTGGGGCGGACATCGTGGACCCGCAGTTCGGATTGGGACACGAGACGAGCGCGCGGCCGTCACGACTGGCGCGCACCACGATCCGGCGCTGAATCAGCTCGCCTTGGCCGAGTTTGCGTAGCGTGATCGAGACGAGGATGTCGACCATCGCGGCCGACCCGGAGCGCACCTTCTCGGCCCGCCGACGGCACGACGTCGAGCAGTAGCGGCGATTCCACGCGCCGACGAACTCAGCATCACAATGCGCGCATCGGCGTGGCGTCGGATCCTGCATGGGACGCACGCCCGCAGCGCGCGCCTTTCGCTGGTAGTTCTCTTTCGCTCGCGCACGAACGTCGGGGTTCTCGGCGTAACGGTTTCGAGCCCGGGTCTTCTGCTTCTCGTACAGCCCGGTCGTCTTACCCTGCTCGTACTTCGCTCTTTCGCGACACCGCGCCGAGCAGTACCTCTGATTCGTGCTGCGAGGCGCGTAGGACGCTTCGCAGGCAGCGCATTGCCTCGGCGGCGGGGGCCAAATGCGCTTCACGGGGAGCAGTCTATCGCTTCCCTAGCCCTGGGGTGGGGGTCGGCTCTCTATGAAGGACACCACCCCGGCGCTGAACGCCCCTACGAATCTCGCAGCGATCCGAACGCCCCTCCCCCTCCTCGCTCGAGGTCGGGGTGGGGTCGCATCGAGTTGCGTCGTCGTCTCGCGGACTGTCGCTCTGCGCGCCGGCTGTGGTTGTTCGGGTTGAAGTTCTGCACCGGCCACGCCGCACCGAGAAGGGTGTGCGACTCGCGGGCCGGTGCTTCGCCACGTCCTCAATGTCAGGGGCTCGGGGTGCGCGCTCTGCGTCGCACGAGGGAGGGGTCCCCCGCCTGAGGGGTGGCGGTCAGTGGGGCAGGGCTGCGGCGTGGGCTGCGATGTGCTCGCCCTGTCGGGTGTCCTCCCCGGGGTCCCGGTGGGGGGGTGGGGAGAGGGGGTCCCCCT
>FLYM01001214.1_pt1 | contig 24618 bp, 37 predicted proteins | sample 1122581 | NCBI WGS metagenome assembly FLYM01 (sample SAMEA4346789, study PRJEB14843) | hot springs metagenome | biome: Terrestrial Biome; feature: Habitat; material: Sediment | place: India | collected 2012-06-12 | depth 1760 m
GCGGCCGCGCAGCTTTCCGGCCAGGTCGATCGCTGGATGGCTATTCGCCAGTGGGCGGCTAACGAACTGACGCCGCTTCCGGAAGGGATCGAGGCGCCCGAGCCCCCGGAAGTGAAGGACGGGGCCAGCTTCCAGCCGGCGCCCGAGCCGACTACGCCGGGTCCGCCTCTCCCATAAAGCTTGCGGCGTCGGCGAAGCTGATCCACTTTCTTCTGCCGCCACCAACGGCGGCAGGGGACCATCACCATGGACAAGAAGCAGAAAGCCTACGCGCACTTCGACGCCATCCGGGCGTCGCTGGGCCGCCAGCAGGCGGCGATCACTGCGCTCTACGAAGCTGGTGCCGACACCACGGCGCTTCAGGCCGAGCACAACCAGCACCACGCCAACCTGCATGCTGCGTGGACGGACCTTCTCGACGAAGAGGGTTGGGCCGAGGAGGCCGGTGAGGCCAACCGCTCCGGCGGAGAAGACAAGCCGCCGCAGCCGCCGGAGGCTGGCGACGAAGGCGAGGGCGGCTGACGTGGGAGTGATCGCGACGAGCTTCGGCATCGCCGCGGTCGCGGCAATGGCGGTTTCCCAGTTCGCGGGGAGCCGCCACCCTTCCCGCGCCGTAGCGGTGATGCTCTTGGCCTTCTGGGCCGTCGCCAACATGACGCCGGCATGGGTCGATCCGGTCATGGACACCGTCGGCTTCTATGTCGCACTCTCGATCTGCTTCGCGAGACCGCAGCACCGATGGTGCTGGGTGATCGTCGGCGCGTTCACGATCCAGTTGTTCATCCACCCCATGTTTGGAGGCAACGCACACTCGCATCTCAGGATGTTCGCCCTTAACGTGCTGTTTGCCGTTCAACTGCTCGCTGTCAGCATCCCCGGAGGTATCATTGGCATACGCCGTTGCCGCGATCGCTGGGCTCGTAGCGATGACGCCAGGCCTTTACCTGATCCTGCGCGCTGTTCGACGACGGAAACAGAGCCCGCGGCCAAGGCGTCCGGGGCGCTGAAGGTTGCCGCGCCGCCCCCTCCTGGGCGATAGTCGGCGAGTCGGTCCCCGTCAGACCGCGGATTAGGAGCGGTCATGCTGTGGTTGTGGGGGATAGCGGGGGCATTCGTCTATGCCACCAACGCGCTCATCCTCGCTCTATGGAATGACGGCACAACGCCATCTGGTCGGTATAGGGCTGTTGTCGAATATGTAGCCGCCCTTGCAACAGGAGCCATTTTCGCTCAAGGCTTCACCAATGTCATCGTGCGGACGCTGGGATCGGGTGTGAACCTGAACGGTTACCAGATGCGGATGGACGTCGATGTCATCGCGGTCGCGTTGACGGTAGGTTGGTCTTCCAACTACCTTTGGCCTCGAGTGCTTCGGAAACTGGGCAAGCGCGTGGACGCTATAGCGATCGAGGAGCGTAAGTGATGGTCGGTGGCATTGTCCTCGGAGTCATGATCCTCCTCGCCGCCTCTTCTCTGGGCCTGATGGAGAAGGCGCTCGGCCCGGACTCCAACCGCTTCCCCTGCGTTACGAGGGAACTGCTGTGGGCGTCGCGCCTGCTGACGCTGGTTCTGGCTTTCCGCGGGTTCTTCGTTCTGGTCCGGGCCCACCAAGGCACCCTTCCGCCGATCGCTCCGGACCAATACCTCGCCTCCTTCGCCCTGATGAGCTTCCTGCTCCTGCTCCTGATGCAGATCATTCGCCAGCGTCTTCCCATCGGGGTATGGCGCCGCCTTCAAGCCAGGCACGCCCGGACGCGCAAGGCCGCGAGCGTTGGCGGTGTTGTGGGGGCGACCTTGGCCAGGGCCACTGCTGATGGGGATCCCGTCATTGTGGCACCGACAGCGGTTCTTCCTCTCGATGTCGTTCCGGAAGATATGCTGCCGGCGCTGGAGAAGTTGGCCAGACAACCCTGACTTTGACGCCGGCTCCGTCCTGACGCACTATCCGCGTCGAAAAGGAGCCCAGCGCTATGTCCGATCCGACCAGCGACAACCGCAGCCTGGGCCACGTCATCGTGGACAGGCTGACGCAGCCGCAGTTCCTCCTGTCCGTCATGTCAGGCATCTTCCTCTGGTGGCTGGCCTACCGCCTTCTCGCCGGTGGCGTTCCGGAACAAGCCCGCGAACTCGTCGCCGCCCTCGTTGGCTTCATCTCCGGCCAGATGGTCGGCCCCGGCTGGCAGTTCTACTTCGGCACCAACCAGTCCAGCGCGTCGAAGACGTCCGCCTTGGAGTCGAATGCGAAGACGCTGGAGGGGTTCGGAATCCCTGTCGGAAGCCGCGCGGCCGCCAAGCGGCAGACCCAGCCGGTCCCGGTCAAGGTCACGGACATCTCGCCATATGCCGACAAGACCGACGATGAACTGGCCCAACTGCTCAGCGAGCGCGGCCAGGTCGTCGGCACCCTCACCCGGGAGCAGATGATTAAGCTGCTCACCGAACTTGACGCTGAAATCCCCACGGAGCCCCGCGCATGACCGACGCCCGCACCCTCGCCCTTATCGAGATCCAGACTGGCCTGAAGGAGGACGGCTACTACACCTTGCGTCTTGACGGCGCGTGGGGGCCAGGCAGCCGGAGCGGCTTCGCGGCGATGCGCCAGGACGCCGCGATAGGGCGCAACGGCATCGTGCCGGCCAAAGGGGCGGTGGAGAAGGGAAAGCCCCTCACAGAGGCCGATTATCGGGCCGCCGCGGCCGCCTTGACCGTGGCCGCCGGCCGCACCGTCACGGTGAAGCAGGTCAAGGTCATCAAGGCGGTGGAGTCGGGCGGGGCTTGGTTCACCGACATCCGGGCCGACATCCTCGCCGCCGACGGCAACCCCTACGGCGGCTTCATCGACGGCGATATGCCCAAGATCCTGTTCGAGGCGAAGGAGTTCCACAAGCGGACGTCCGGTCGCTACGACGCCAGCCACCCCAACATCTCCAGCCCGGTCTGGAACCGTTCTCTCTACGTCGGCGGGCAGGGCGAGTATCTCCGCCTGGCGAAGGCGATGACCTTGTCCGAAAATGCCGCCCTCGAGTCGGCCTCCGTCGGCATGTTTCAGATCATGGCCTACCACTGGCGCGCGCTGGGCTACGCCTCTGTCCAGGACTTCTGGGACCGCATGAAGCGCAGCGAGGGCGAACAGCTGGACGCCTTCGTCCGCTTCGTGAAGGTCAACGGGCTGGCTGACGAGCTCTCGCGGGGCAACAATCAGGCCTCCAGCTGGATCCCCTTCGTGCAGCGCTACAACGGGCCCGGCTATGCCCAGAACCGCTACCACATCAAGGCGGCCGAAGAGTTCGCTCGCCTGTCCTGATCCCAGCGGCCGGGGCATCGGCCGCGCCTCACCGGAGAGTCCCCATGCGGATCTTCTGCCTCGCCGCCGTCGCTTGCCTGTCCCTCATGGGTGCAGCCTGCGCTACGACGGACATCACCAACCCCGGAACCAGTCCGCCGCCCATCACGGCCGAGAACACCGTGATCGACGAGAAGGCCGCCATCGCCGCCGAACTCGCCTACATCACGGCCGCCGAAGCCTTCGTGACGGCCCGGGACCGTCAGCTGGTCTCGCCGGAGGTTCTGGCCACCGCCCGCGCCCACCTGATCCGCAGCTATGATGCCCTGAAGCTGGCGCGAGAGGCCCGTCGGGCCCTGAACGCCAGGTCCTTCGCCGAGCAGGCTGCGATCGTCGTTTCAGCTGCGGGTGACGTCCGACGTCTCCTGCCATCGTCACCGTAAGGACCGCCATGGATCTCTCGAAAATCCTCGCCGGGGTGAAGCAGGGTCTGGACGTGATCCAGTCCCTCGAGCCCCTCGCGGCTCTGGGCGGCCCGTCGGTTGCCGGCGTCGCCAACATCGTCGCTGGCCTGTCCAAGGTCGCCGAAGATGCGCTGGCCAACGTGCAGACCGGCGTCATCGCCGCCGGCAGCGAAGATCAGGCCGAGCTCAAGGCCATTCTGGCCGACCTGCAGCTGCGGTCTGACGCTCTGGACGCCAACATCCGGGGCGGTTGACGGACGGCCAAGGTGGGCGCATCCTCGGCCTTGGGTCGACATCCCTCGACCTAGGACAGCCCCCCTTGGGGAAGCGCCTCCGGCCTCGCGGCCGGGGGCGTTTCCTTTTTCCGGCATCCCTTGCATTATGACCGCGTTCATCCCAGCGGCCGGGTGTGGCCGACAATCCAGCAGGAGACCGGCATGGCCGAAGCTCAAATCAAGGTGGCGCTCAACGCGCTGGCGAACGCGGGCGTCGAAATCCGCGAGCATGACGAGAACGGACGGGACGTCGGCGACGTCACCGAACTGGCCCCTGGCAAGTCGGCGACCTTCTCGCTCAAGGAAGGCTGCAGCGTCGTGGCGGTTCCCGGCGCCGCGGTCGAAGGGCCGAAGGACAAGCAGACCGTCGACCCTGTTCTGACCCTCTCCGTGGAGAGCGACTCCACGAGCGCAGCGAAGGGCGAACTGACCACTGGGATTTCCGGTGTGTCGACGAAGACGGTGGACTCCTCCAAATCGGAGACCTTCATCCTGGGCAACGAGTCCCGCCTCCGCATCACGCGGGGCGGCCGGAACGAGGCCCGCAGCCCGAAGGTCGGGAAGAAGGCCGCCGCCTGATCCCTGCGATCCAGTTGACGACAGAAGCGCCCCGGGCCCAGTGTCCGGGGCGTTTTGTTGTCTGGAGCCCCCAATGACCACCATCGTCTTCCATCGTCAGACCGCCACCATGGCTGCCGACCGCCGCTGCGTGAACGGCTACGACACGATCTGCGCCCCGGTTACCAAGATCCGACGGCTGGAGGACGGCACGCTCGTCGGCTGCGCCGGGTCCGTCGTGGCGCTGCAGCTGGTCTGCGAATGGCTGGAGGGCGAGCCCACCGGCAAGTTCGACGGTCCGGAGAAGACTGACGTTCTGATCGTGAGACCATCCGGAGACGTCCACATGCTGCAGGACGGCGTGATGTATGAGATCGAGGACGACTTCCCGGTCCTTGGGAGTGGCGGCGACATAGCCTGCGGCGCGCTGGCAGCCGGAGCATCGGCCGTTGACGCTATCCGGATCGCTTCGCGCTTCGATCCATTCACCGGCGACGGCGTGAACAGCCTCGTGCTGGGCCAAGAATAAGGCCCCGGAGCGAACCCCGGGGCCTCGGCGGGAGCTCAGAGGCTCAACCGTGGATTTCAGTCGGTTCGGCCCTGCCGTGCAGGGCTAGCGTCGCTTCCCCCATGGACCGTAGTCAGGCCCCGGCCAGGCCTGCGGCGGCTTCTCCTCAACCTCGGCCGGCGCCGGCTTGGCGATCGCCATCACCAGCAAGGCGATGAAGGCGCCGGCCATGACGATGGCGAAGATTATCGGGAGACCGATCATGGGCTCTACTCCGGGAAACGAGTGGGGCTAGAACAGAGAGCGACCGCCAGACGGCGGTGTCAAGGCAGCAATCGGGCCGCCCATGCTCCAGGCCTCGACGTCGAACTCATGGAACGGCCGGTCGTCTGGAATCCGGTGAAGAGCCCGGGCCATCGGATGCTTCGGCGTCCCGGATCCGGTGACGTCGAGCACCATGAAGCGCGCGCCGCCAGCCAGCAGGTCATCGACCGCCCATTTCGCGTGCTCGCCGAACGACCGGCCGACGTCCCCGTAGGCCAGACACCATTCCGGGATTTCACTGGCCAGCTTCCGCAGATGCACGGCGTTGTGCTGGATGGCCAGCATGTCGACAGTCGGCCCGCCCTCATTGTTGAGGTAAGCGTGGTCGACTCTCTGTCTGGCGGCCGCGGCGTCGGCGTCGACGACGGGGACGACGTTGCCAATGACGAAGCCGCCGTAGACGCCGTCGCGCTCGGTGAACTTCCAGACCCGCTGAAAGGTCATGTCAGGCCGGGTCTCGTTGGCCCAAGACGGGTTGGCCAGCAGCCACCCGAGAAGCGGCTTGCTGACGTCCCAGATCACGCGGAGCTCGAACCTGCAGCTGCGGTCGTCATTGAAGATGGTCGAGCGGATCAGGCAGTCGGTCGGCTGCGGTGGCGCGCGCATGATCGGCATGTCAGGCCCTCAACCAGTCTGCCAGGGCGACGTCACCCGGGCGCGGGATCTCGCAGAAGCCCAAGGCGCTGACCTTGCCGATGTAGACGCCCAGCGTCGACGCCTGCCGGCTCAAGCCCAGCCGGTCGGCGAGGACGTGGCGGCTGATCCCCGACGGGCCGACCTCGACGAGGATGTCGAAGATCTCGCGCGGGCGTCCGTCGAGCAGCGCCGCGGCGGCGTCGGTCAGGGACAGCCCCGGGTCGGTGCGGTTGGCCAGCGCATAGCCGGCGTCGGTGATCGTCAGATTGCCGGGCGACGGGATCTCGGCGAGTCCCGCCTTCATCAGCTTCCCGACGTAGACGCCGAAGGTCGAGGCCTTCGGGCTGTAGCCGGCCATGACGCAGGCGCGCTGGCGGCTGACGGTCGGCTTACCCCGGTCTTTCCACCAGCGCAGGACGTCCAGAACGCGCTGCTGGGCCGCCGTGAGCCCTTCAGCGTTCTCGCCGTCCTCACGGGGCGGGGAAGGGGCGCGAGGCTGGCGCACGGGCCGCGCAGGGGCATCGGCGGGCTTTCCACGCCCTCCGTTGTTCGGGATCAGGTCGGGCGGGGACGTGATGGGCCCGGTCGGCAGGTCTCGGTCGTCGACGTCGACGGCAATGTCGCCGCGGATGCGGTGCTCGTCCACGATGCGCTCCAGGTCCCCCACGACGGCACGGACGCCGCTGTCGTAGCCCTCGCTGACGCCCTTCTGGTAGCCGTCGAAATGACCCTGTTTGTAGCCGCTGTTGTAGCCGTCCTGATGGGCTTCCTTCCGGATCGCCGCCTTGACTTCCTCCGTCGGCTGCGGCGCGACATGCGCGGGCCCGGTATCGGCCGGCGGTGGCGCGTCCTTCTTCGGCGGCTCTGCGGCCTTGGCGAGGGCCGCGAGCAGCTTCTCCAGGCGCTTCGGCGGCGGCGGCATGGCGACCAGCGCGCCGCCGGATTTGACGATGGTGGTCTTGGCGTCGGCGACGTCGAACAGGACGGGGCGATCGCTGACCGGATGACCGAAAGCCCAGAACCGGCGCAGGGGCAGGAACGGCAGGTCGCGGGCCTCCGCCGAGGAGGCGGACAGGGCGAGGCTGTTGGCCACAAGCTTGCGGTCGATGTCGGTCCCGACGCGGCCGAACAACCAGGTCGAGACGCCGCGGGTGACGTCCTTGTTGATCGAAGAGTGCGACAGGGACGCGAAGACCGGGGTGATCCCACGCTTGCGGCCGCGGCGCACCATGTCCTTGACGACGTCGGAACTGGCGACGCGCTGGTCCTGCGGGGCGAACCGCTGGGTCTCGTCAAGGCAGAGCAGCACGGGATGCCAGTGCTCGCGCCTCGTCGCCATGATCTCGGTGATGAACAGGGCGACGAACTCCTCCTGCACGTCGGCCTCGAGATGACCCATCTGGATCACAGCGGAGATCCCCGGGTTCTCCATCAGCATCTTCGCCAGGGCGCGGGCGTTGGCGAGCTCGGCGGGGCAGTCCCCGGTGTCGCCGCCGGCCACGAGATAGTCCCCGGCCTCGCGCAGGGTGTAGAACTCGTCCTCGGGGTCGAGGATGATCTGCTGGATCAGGCCGTAGGTCTGTTCGAACAGCACGCGAAGGAGTCCGGACTTGCCGAATCCCTTCTTCGCGATGGCGCAGATGTCGGTCCCGATCAGGTCCTTCAGGTTCAGAGTGACGCGCGCGCCGTCGTAGACGGCGTATCCGAGCGTGGGGCTGGTCATGGACGGCTCCTATTTGGCCACAGGCGCGGGGATGTGGGGCTGGGCCACATATCCGAGCAGGGAGATGTCTTCGTATCGGTAGGACGACAGATGGTCCCGCGCCGTCAGCATGATCTTCGGCGGCGCCGTCGGCGTGCGCTCCAGCTGCGTTCGGGCGGCATCGAACTGGTCGTGGTAGATATGGGCATCGCCGATGGTGTGGATGAACTCGCCTGGCTCGACCTCGAGGACCTCTGCGACCATCATCGTCAGCAGCGAGTAGCTGGCGATGTTGAATGGCAGGCCGATCACGACGTCGGCGCTCCGCTGGTAAAGCTGGCAGTGGAGCCGGCCGCCAAGGATCCTGAACTGAAACAGGACGTGGCACGGCGGCAGCTTCATCTTCGGCAGGTCGCCGACGTTCCAGGCCGAGACCAGAGCGCGGCGGGTTTCGGGGTTGCGGCGCAGCATCTCGACGACGCCGGCCAGCTGATCGACCTCCTTCGTTGATCCGTCTGGATTGGTCACGGCCCAGGACCGCCACTGCTTCCCATAGATCGGGCCGAGCTCGCCGTTCTCGTCGGCCCACTGGTCCCAGATCGAGACCTTGCGCTCGTTCAGCCAGCGGACGTTGGTCCGGCCCTGCATCATCCAGAGGAGCTCGTAGGCGATGGATCGGAAGTGCAGCTTCTTCGTCGTCAGCAGCGGGAAGCCTTCGGCCAAGTCGAACCGCATCTGATAGCCGAACAGGGCGCGCGTCGGAGATCCGTCGCGGCCAGGGCCGTCGAAGCCGCGGGCGAGGATGGAGTCCATCAGGTCCAGGTATTGCTGTTCAGGCAGCATCAGCGGTTCTCCGGGCGCGCTGTTCGGTCCGCATGTCCGCGCGCGCGAGGCGGTCGCATTCGGAGTTGACGAAGCTGCGGGCGTCGTCGGCGCCGCTGTGGCCTTTGACGTGGCGGACCCAGACACGCAAGTCGAGCTCATTCGCCATGTCGAGTATCAGCTGCAGGGCCGGGATTGAGCGCCGGTTCGGCGTGACCGTCTTCAGCTTCGTCACCGGCAGGCCGCCAGACGCCGAACTGTTCCCGGCTCCGGGGCAGATGGACAGGATCAGCTGCAGCGCGAGAAGGCAGTCGCTCTGGAGCAGAACTGGCGTGCCGGGCTGAAGCACGTCCATCGTCTTGGCCAGATGCAGGCCGTTGGCCAGCGCCGCCATCTCGGCTTGCATCGGCCCGTAGGCGTCGACCTTGAGGATACCGTGGCCGTATCGCCCCTGCTGGTTGCCGGCCTTGACCCACGCTGCCCAGCCGCCCGCCCGGGTTCGGTAGTCGAAACTGGCATCGGCGAAGATCGTAACCAGCGGCGCGTCTCCGCGGACCCGCTCGGGCCTCTGCGCCGGCTTCAGGTCCTTCAGCGCCTCGACCGCGGCGTCCAGACCTTGTCCGCGCACGCTCGTCTCCTGGACCAGCCATGTCCCGGTCCCGGCCCAGTAGTCCAGCGAGGCGCCAGCGGCGTTGAACAAGCGGTAGTGGCGGATCCGCTCGTCGAGGCAGACGACACGGCCGATCCGCTTGGCCTTCACCAGCTTCGGATAGGACTTCATGAACTCGGCGGCGCGCTGACGGCGGGCCCGCAGTGTGCTCTTGCTGCTCATGCCGCGAGCCTCGGGAAGCCGTCATGCGTCAGGCCGTCCAGCATCCGACCGCTCTTTTTCGTGCCGAGATGCAGAAGGGCTCGGCCGCAGCCGCGGTGCTCCTCCGCTGAACCCCACGCAATCGTGCCATCCGGCCAGGCCGTGTCAGGCGTTCCTGACCCGACGGCGTCGCTGATCGCAGGCCAGTGGTCCGGCGCAGGCGCGAACTCGCCCCATTGCTTGAACAGGAAGGGGACGTGACGGGCCGCGCAGGCGTCCCGGAGAGCCCGCACCCAGTCCGGGTGAATGGGGCGCGCGTCACGGCCGCTTTCGCCGCCGACGATGACCCAGTCGACGCCGAGCGGTCGCCAGACCTTCTCGCGGTAGGTAGGCGTGCCGTCGATCATAGGGCCGCTGGTCGGAGCTCCGCCGTCGTAACCCTCGTCTCCCGGGCCCCACAGCATCCAGATCCCGAACCGGCCGAGCAGGGCATCGAAGCGCCATAAGTCGTCCGTCCTCCACGGCGTAGGGATGTCCATCGCCGTCAGGTCTATGGGGCCCAGCATGGGTTCGATCGACAAGCCGACCCACGGAATGCCCCGGGCGACCTTCAGCTGCAGCAGGCGGGGCACGTCGCGGTTCGCCTCGTCCTGATTGACGACCGTCACCATCAAGCCAACGTGCGCCGGCCACGGTCCCTTCACCATCTTCGCCACGTTGGAGATGCGCTTCGTCACCAGCTGAATGTCGAGCCGGTCGGCGGCGACGATCTCCGCCCAGGCTTCAGCGCGCCATGCCGCGTCGACCTCGTTGTCGAAGAAGTCGGACATGGACTGGATGAAGACGCGGCGCCGGCGGCCGTGCTCGGCTTCCCATTTGTCCGCGCCGCGCTGCAGCTTCCGGATCAGCTTCACGGCCCCTTCGATCTTACGCCGGACTCCGCTCTTGTCGTAGTCGGGGATCCCGAAGCGCGCCGCCCAGGTCTCGGCGTAGCAGTGGTCGCAACCCGGGCCGACCTTGCGGCAGCCCCACCAGAAGTTGACCGTGGCGTCGGTCCATTCGATCGCGCTGACTTCGGCCATCAGTAGATGCTCTCCAAGACGATCAGGCACCGGCCGACCGCGTCGTTGTGGGCGATCAGCAGCGCATGGAGCAGCGCCAGGCCGACCAAGACGTAGGACAGGACCGAGGACACGGCCCGCCAGACGCCGCGCATCGTCGGCGCGAAATGCGCCACGGTGAGGCCGAGGATGGCCGTCAGGACCATCTTCGTCAGTTCCCACCACGGCAGCGGCGCGAGGGAGAACCAGAAGCTCAGGGCCATCTCAGGGATCAGTCGGTCGGGCATGTCAGGCTCCTTGCGCCGCCCAGACGCCCGGCCCGACCCGTTCGAACGGGCCGCGCTGAAGTATCTGGCGGATCTTGGCTTGGTGGTTGGGATTGCGCCGGGCCTTGGGGTGGCCGGCGAAGGCCTTGTAGATCTCGGACAGGTGGACGGGGCCGCGGTGCGCCTGCAGCCATTCGGCGATCGCCTGTGCCCAGGTCTGGTCGAGCGCGGCGACGGCCCAGATGCGCGGCATCCGGAGCGGGACGAAACGCCCCTCGAGTCCGCAGCTGGCCAGCACGTCCGCATCAGCCATGCTGTAGGCGCAGAGCATGCCGGGCTCCCTCGCCTTCCCGCCGCGGCGGCCGTCGGGCAGATGAAAGCGAAGGCGCCCGCGAGGGAAGAACAGGCCAGTAGCCCGGTCGAGGACCTGGTCCTGAACGGCGGCGACGTCCATGCGGCTGAAGATCAGGGCGACGCCGCGGCCGTGGTCAGCCATGCGGCGCAGCCACGGGCCCAGGTTGGAATAGGGCGGGTTCATCCAGACCCGTCCGTCCCATGGCAGGCTCAGGCCGTTGTCGGTGGCGGTGTAGTGCCGGCGCGCGGTATTCCACGGGCGATCAGTGGGGGAGCAGGGGTCCAGATCGAAGCCTTCGTCTCCGGCGACCGCTTCCCAGATGTAGGGAGGGGTCAGCCATTCGTCGGTCTTCGCCGGCATCTGCGCCCCTCCGAAGAGGGGATCGGTCATGGCTGATCCTTCCGGAGCTCGTCAGAGACATGGTCGAGGCCGCGCGTGATCTGGTCGACGGCAGGGTTGAGCCGGCTGCGGCCTGGCAGAAGCGCCAGGCCGAGCTCGATTACCATGACGGCCAGCGCCATGCGGAGGATGTCGAAGGCGTTGAACGCGATCAAGAGCGCTTGCTCCGCCGGTCGATCTCCTGCCGGGCGTTCCATTTGACGTCGTCGTCCATGTCGGACTTGAACGCCAGCCACGACAGGTAGTCGTAGGGGACTTCGGACAGTTTCATGCCCTTGTGCTTGCCGAACTGGAGGACCGAGATCAGACGCGGCAGCTTCGTCCATTCGATCATCTGCTCGATGGTCGTCGACTCCATGAGGACCTGCAGGTTGCGCGCCGTGACATAAGTGTCGGGACCGGCGCGGTGCGCGGGCTGGGCGCGCGTCATGTCGATGTCGATCAGGCCCTCGTCGACGAAGTGGTAGTAGAGGGCGAAGTTCGAATGCGACGGCAGGTCCGGGAACAGACGGATGGCCACCTTGTAGGTGCAGATCCACGGCACCGCGCCCGTCGCCGTCGGCGGCAGGAACTTCTGTTCGAAGGCGCTGTTGTGCGCCACCCAGACCTCCGGATGGCCCAGCGCGGCCACCATCAGGGCCGGGTCGAACAGCGGAAGGCCGTCGATCTCGCTGGGCTGGATATGGTGGACGGCGCGCACTGCCGGCGGGCAGCCGCGGGCGGCGCCGTAGAGGAAGTTGGACGTCTCCCCCACGGTGCTGCCGTCTTGGTCGAGGATCAGGTCGGTGACCCCCATTTCGATGACCTCAGCCTCCGGCGGTTCAAAGCCCGTGGTTTCGAAGTCGGTTATCCGCAGTCGCATACCCATGGTTCCCTTCTGGACTTGCCAGTGATGCGGGCGATGACCGGGAGTCCGGCCGCCCCTCTGTCGAATGCGTCGCTTAGGGCGGCGCACAGTTCAGCCGGGTTGATGCCCAGCTGTTCCCAGAACAGACGCTCGCCGATCTGGTGTTGGCCGATGGCGGAGTCGTCCCGGTGATGGTCGTTGCAGAGCGGCACGGTCCGCCGGTCGTTCGGCTTCTCCTGCATCCCGGTCTCGCGCCAGCCGGCTTCGAAGATCGGCATCCGGACGTGGGCAACGACGACCTGTTTCTTCGTCATGATCCCTTCCCGGAAGCAGGCGACGCACGGCAGGCGCGCGATGAAGCCCTTGTAGTCGGACTCGACGACGCGGGCGTCTTTCTCCAGACGGAGGGCGCGCAGGTCGCCTTCCCGGGCCGGCCCCTTGGGCAGCCAGACGCGATCAGAACCCGGCATTGAGCTTGTCCCTCTGCCGCGCGCGGAACCAGTCGTCGGGCTTGGAAAGCACGCGCTGGAACTCCGCCTCTTCGGCCTTGGCGACCGAGATGCCCATGACCTCCGCCATGGCCAGCAGGGTCACCATGACGCCGCCGGTCTCTTGGAAGACCGTCCCGGGCGGCAGGGAGAAGATCCGGGTCACCAGATTGTGAGCCTGAACTCCGAAGTGGACGATCTCCTCGTGCTTTGCGCCGCTTTCATCCAGCACGGCCTGGCAGAGCTCGATAGCCTCCTCGAGGAAACGCAGGGCGCGCTGCTCCGGACTGCAGGCGTCGACGACCTCGCCGGCATCGTTGGCGACGCCGCCGAAGGTGTTGCTGGCCCACTTCAGCACGGCGGTCTGCCGGCGGTCCCGGGACTGCTCCTCGTGGAAGCGGACCTTGGCGACGGGCAGCAGGGACTTGTTGACGGCGCTGGTCACGGCCTCACCCCCACGAAGTCGGGATCCATCTCTATCCACGGGCCGTTGCCGCGGTGAATGGAGCGGACCAGGGCGAAGAACTCCTCCCGTCCGGCGTATCGCGCCTCCGGAAGGACGATCACCGTGTCGATGATAAGGCCCCGGAGATGCTCGGACAGTGACGGCGACGGGGTCGTCGTGATGACGCGAACACCCTCACGAACGGGCGGGCATTGATTGCCGATCTCCCGCCCTACCCTCGCCGTCGGCGCGATGAAGAGGATGGTGGTGGACGGGGCGCTCATCCGAACGGCCCGTGCTTGTCGACGAGCTCGCCGGCGCCAGGCAGGCCCTTGGTGACGGCGGTCACTACGACCTTGCCGGCGTCCGACGGCGATCGCACGCAGGCGGCCTCGACGTTGGCCAGGTTCGCCTCCCACCACTTCCTCAGATCCGGGCCGGCCGGCATGGACAGCTTCGCCAGCATGGCCGACCGCCAGAGATCGCCGTTGGCGTAGGTCTTCTCGCGGCCGTCGCGCCCGTTGATCTTCAGCGGCCGCGGATCGCCGGTCATCATGTCCTGCTCGCGCAGGGTGTCCATGAGCATCTCGACGCGGGCGCGGTCCTCCGAGCCCAGGTCCTCCCATCCGTATTCCGGATCGGTCTGGATCGCATCGAAGCGCTCCTCCCGGGTCTCGGCATCCGGGGCCGCGTTCAGCATGGCCTCGATCGCGGCCGTGCCGGCGACGGCGTCGTCCGGGCCCAGAGAAGCGTGGGGCTGATCGGCGTTGTCGACCTCTTTCGCGTCGCCGTCGATGATGCCGTCGATAGTCTCTCCCTCGAGATCCGGAGCCTCCAGGCGCGCAGGGGCGTCGCCGAGCACGTCGGCATCTGAGATCCTGCGCGGGTCGGATCGCCGCTCCTCGCGGGCCTCGTCCAGCGAAAGGTAGGACGTGTCGTCGACCTCCAGGAGTTCGACCAGTTGAGGCGTCTTCGGCAGGTATTTGATGAGGCGGCGCAGCGGGGCCTTTCGCGCCATCTCGCCGGGCCACGACTTGCCCGGGCCGTTCTTCGCCTTGTTGATCGCCGCGACCTTGGCGAGCTCCTTCGCGCCCATGAGCTCAACCCACTTCCCACCATCGGCCGACGTCGCAACGGCGAAGGCTCCGACGATGGGCTGGCTGTCGTCCCGGTCCAGTGGCGGCCTGAAGTCGACCCTGGGCTCGTCGCCGAGATCGTAGTCGAGGAACTGCTCCTCGCCCTTGTAGACGACCTGGCAGTGGACCTTGTTGATCTGGCCGGCCTTGTAGATGACCTCGAGGAAGCCCTCATACATGATGACCAACTGCGCCACGCCCTTGAACGACAGGATTGCGGCGCGCTTGCCGTCGGGGATCAGACCGACGCGGGCGCAGTCCATGAGGGCCTGCATGAAGCTGACGGGCGTCACCTTCACCAGATCGGGATCCCGCATGAACGCCCGCCGGGCGCCGGCGATGTAGAGATCCCAGGTGATGCCTTGGGCATGCAGGAAGGGGATGATGTCAGGCTTCCTGCGCTCCAGCAGGTCGATGAAGCCGGCGATCTTCAGCCGGTTCTGCTCGGCGGCAGAGAGCGGCTGCTCCCGGGCCGGAGGTTCGCCCGTCGTGGTGGCGGGCAGATTGGCGTCGGACTGCTCCACCAGATCTGGCTGCGCGGTCTGCTGCCGTTCGGCGGTGCGGGGCTGGCGGGGTTCAGGCATGGGTGCGGACTCGAGTCGTTGAAGGGGGTGGTTACAGGTCGGCCGACATGAAGAACGGCCAGTCTTCGTCGTCCGGCGTCCACATCCGCTCCAGCCGCAGCCACATATCCTGCAGTCCGAAGATCTCGCGGTAGTGGATGAAATGCGCCAGGGCGTTGTCGCGGAACTCCATGCCCCGCTTGAAGGCCTTGGTCTCGCGATCGAACCGGATCGGCTGGGCAGTCGGCGCGCCGTCGGTCTTGTAGAAGATCCAGATCCACTCCCAGACGTCGGTGCAGAGGATGGCCTTGACCGTCTCCATCTGCTCCGGCGTCGCCGGCTCGATGACCGTGCGCTTCAGGCCGAGCGGCCGCTCCTCGAGCTTCTCGTTGGCGACAACGGCGTCTATCTCCGCCTCCGTCAGGAGAACCTCGCGGCAGAAGAACACCTTGCCTTCCTCGACCAGCCGCTTGGCCTCGTGGCGGGCGACGTCGTAGTGCGCGGCCTGCAGGTCATACATCCGCAGGGCGGCCTCGCGCAGCAGGGCCTTGTGGAAGTCCCGGCCCTGCCAGTTGGCGAAGGTCTTCAGGTCGATGCTGGCGTTCGGCTTCAGCCGGTCGAAGCGGGCGCGCTGGCGAATGTCGTTGGCGTCGGTCCAGAAGACCGAGACCTCGGACAGGCCGACGCCGCTGAAGGCGGAGACCAGGTCGGGGTGCTTCGTCGCCAGCGTGACCATCAGCGTGAGCTTGTCGATCTGCTCCTGCGAGAGCTCGACGAAGCCGTCGGCCTTCCACTGCTCGACCATGACGTCGAGGATCTGGGCCTTCGGATTGTGCTGAAGCAGCTGGTCGATCCAGTCTTCCTTCTTGGCCGCGACGTCCTTCTGGTTCTCCTCGTCCCAGACCTTCGCGACGGGCTTCACGCCGAGCGACTCGAGCGCGCCCTTGATCTCCGGGATCGTCCGCAGGGCCTTCGGGTGCGACTTGGCGTCCGGCGGCGTGCCGAAGCGTTCGAAGAAGACCGACGGCAGGATGCCCTTGTCCTCCTCCGTCCGCTCCAGCAGGGCGCAGTGGACGGCCTCACCGAAGCGCAGGGCCGGTGTCTGCTTCCGGGTCTTCTCCTCGATCATGTTGAAGACCGACTCCCAGTGCCAGTCCGGCGGCGACGACAGCAGGGTCTTGAAGGCCGAATAGGACAGGGCCCAGTCGTTCAGGTAGTCCATCTGCGGCAGATGGACGTAGATGCCGTCCGGGTGCTGCATCAGGGGCTTGACGATCTCCTCGCCCGTCGCCGGGTTGGTGAAGGTCCAGGGGACGAGGCGCGCCTCGGCCAAAGCGGCGGGGGCGGTGGCGGTGGCGATGTTGGTCATGCGATTTCCTTGCCGAAGGCGTGGAAGACCAGCGAGCCGCCGGCCAGTTGGAAGGTGCTGATGTAGTCGCCGACGTCATCGGCGAGCGGGTGGCCGGTGCCGGCGGTGCGGATGATGAAGGCGGACTGCCGGGCTTCAGGGTCGACCCGGGCCCAGAGGCACAGGCTGTTCCCCTGCGGCTGAACCGTCAGCAGTTCAGCCCCTTCGCGCCGGTAAACGGTCTGCTCGTCGGCAGGCCATTCCAGCACGGTTTTCCAGACAGTCTTCATGCAGGCTTCTCCAGTTCAGTGCGCCAGCGCGCGATCATTTCGGGGGTGATGACTTTCAGCTGTTCGGCGTCCAGCCTTCCGGTATCGTAGGCCTCGACAGTTCTTTGACGGATCATCTGCAGATGGCCGCGGACGCCCAGCGGCTTCGGCTCGCTTGTCGAGATCAGGGCGTAGTCGCCGTCGGCGTCTGCGGCCAGGTCGTTCAACAGGTCGTCGCCAAACTCGTGCAGAACCTTGATGACGGCGTCGACAGCCCCTTCGATGAAGGCGTAGGCGGCGTCTTCCGGGTTGTGATAGTTCCGCGCCACGCAGCCGGCCTCGACGATGCAGCCGCAATCGACCCCGTTGGTCTGATCCATGAAGGCGCGCCGAAGCGCGGCCTTCAGGTCCATGCGGATGTCGGAGTTGTCCAACGGTCAGTCTTCCTCGCCTTGGCCGGCGAACAGATCGTCGCGGGCGGCTTGCTGTTCGGTCGGGTCTTCGGTCTGCTCCGCGGCGCGCGGGCGGGCGCGGCGCGCCTGGCGAACCTGCATCGCCGGTTTCTCTTCCGGCTCCGGCTCCTTCAGCGTCTCCGGGTCGACGCCTTCGACGTGGCCATCGGTGATGACGATGGCCGTCTCGCGGCCGGAGTCCACCGTCTCGACCCACAGCTGCAGGTCATGCTCGGCGGCGAAGTCCGACAAGAGCGTGAAGCTCTTGCGGTCCAGCAGCGAGCCGTCGCGGATCCGGATGACCCGCAGCGTCGGGTTCATGGCTGCGGCGATCGCCACGGAGACGCGCAGCTGCTCGGCGTCGGAGGCCTGCGAAAGCGGCACGCCGCCGAACAGGACGATCTCGTCGCCGAAGCCCAGACCTTCGACCGGCATCTCGGCGTTGGCCACCGCCTCGACCCGGGCGGCGTCGAGCTCTTCGATCCTCGCCGTCAGGCTCTTGGACTCCGCTTCCTTGGCGTTGGCCAGGTCGGTGAGCCGCTTCTTCTCCGCGACACGGGCGAAGATGGCGTTCGACTGGCGGGCCTCCTCGAGGCGAGTGCGGACCTCGGAGGCGTCGACCTTCTCCGGGATCGGCTCCTTCTCGTCGGCTTCGTCGGCGCGGGCGCGGTGCGCCTTGGCCGCGCCGCGGGCTTCCTCGGCCTGGGCGCGCAGCCGCTTGACCCGCTCCTCCAGTTCGTCGGCCTCGGCGTCGAGACGGGTTGCGTTCTCGTCGCACATATCGGCCGACCGACGGACCTCGGCGCGGGCGGCGATGGCGCGGTCGATGTTGGCGTTGGTCTCGGCGGCGCCCTCGAGCTCGGCGATCAGGGCGTCTTCGTCGACGCGCTCTTCCGGGGCGTCGGCGGGGATCGTGATCGCGCCGGCCTGGGCCCACAGCTGCTTGGCGTCACGGTTGACGTCGGTGCGCTCGTCGAAGGTCCCCTTGCGGAGGCGGGCGTTGGCGGCGAAGTCGAAGCCCGGGACGAAGGCCTTCAGGATTTCGAACTGCCGTTCCGGCTTCTCGCGGATGAAGGCCAGCGGATCGAAGGCCAGCGCGCCGATCAGGGTGTCCAGCACTTCCTGCGGGTTGCCGAACTTCGCGCCCTCCGGCGTCGTCACCGTCAGCGTCGAGCGGTAGGTCTTGCCGTCGGGCTGCGGGTTCTCGATGCGGACGAACTTGCGGGTGACGATGTATTTGACCTCGTCGCCGCCGATCTTCAGGCGGATCAGCGCCTTGTCCTGGTGCTGGTTGATCGGCTCGACCTGGATGTTCTTCGTGCCTTCGATCGCCCACCAGATCGCGTCGAGGATGGACGTCTTGCCGTTGCCGTTCTCGCCCGTGATCTCGATCACGTTGCCGTCGGGGGTGATCTCGACGATGGAGAGGCGCTTGATGCCTTCGGCCCGGAAGCCAAGGATGCGGAGGGGTTTGGTCATGCGTGGGGTCTCGCTTTCGTGGTTCAGGATTTTTCGGCGTCGAGGACGTCGAGGATGGCGAGCGCCTTGCTGGCCTCCCACGACATGCTCTCCAGCTGGTGCTGGATCTCGCCCAGACGTTCGCGGGCGGCGATACGGTCCCGGCCGGTGAGGCCGCGCGAGATGCAGCTTTCGACCTCGCTGGACAGGGACAGGACGGCCGCGGCGGGATGCTTCATCGCCGCCATGTTGGCCGCCATCAGGCCGCGGGGGCTGACGGCATAGGCGGCGCGCCTGGCCTGCCGGACGATGGCCTCGTCGATCATCTGGTCGAAGGTGCGGGTCAGGATCGGCGGCGGCTCGGGGTCCGACAGGCCAGACCAGACGACGCCACTGCGCCGCCGGCAATGTTCGATCCAGCGGACGCGGGCGTCTTCCCGGTTCCGCAGCATCTCATTGAAGATCGGAGCGACCCCGGGGTGAGACCGGGCCTTCTGGTTCTGCTCCGGCGTGGGGTAGGCCTGCTTCGACAGGTCCAGTTCCGGTGCCCGGCGACGATCCGCTTGCGCTTCGTCGATCAGGCTGGTGTCCGGGGCCGGCCCGGATGGTTTTTCAGTCATAGCGCGCTCCTGGTGGGGTCAGGCGTCGTTGGAGATGCCGGTGTAGGCGCATCGAAAGCGATTGTCTAGCGCGTGGACGCAACATTTTTCGCTTGCGCGCATCTGATGTGTTGCGTCATAGAGGCGGCCATGAGCAAACCGATCCATCCCGAAGTGGTCCGCCTCAACGGCCGGATTTTCGCAGCCCAACTGAAGCTGGGCGAGGTTCTGAACCGCGCAGGTATTCACCGCTCGACGTGGTCGAGATGGAAGAAAGGCGCAGTCCCGGAGCTTCCGACGATCGACAAGATGGACGTCGCGATCAGCCAGAAGATCGCCGAGAAGGGCGAGCCGAAGGCCTGATGCGCGACATCTACTACATCTACAAGATCGTCCACACGCCGACCGGCCGCACCTATGTCGGCCTGTCCCGCGACGTCGGCGCGCGCTGGAAGCAGCATCGGTCGTGCGCTGCTTTCCTCGACCACCCGCTCTACGAGGCGATGCGGGAGTGCGACCCCGAAGAGTTCGCATGGGAGATCATCGACCAGGTCGACGGGCCCCGCGCCGCGCACGCGCTGGAGGCCCGATACATGGAGGAGCTCAACAGCTTCGTCCCCGCCGGCTTCAACAAACGGCCGCACCGCAGCGTGAAGGCTCCGTTGCAGGTCCGCGTCGAGCGAACGATCAACAACATCCTGTCGACGAGGCGCTCGCACGCCTACAGCCCCACCCAGATCCGGGACATATCGGGCGTCGTTGCCAATGCCATCGCAAGGGAGATGAACCGATGACCCAAGGGTGCGTCTGCCCCCCAACCGCCGAACTCACCTGTCAGGGCGCGTCGTGTCCTCGAAAGCCTGCGACACGCGCCGTCGTTCCAGCTGGGATAGAGCTTGAGCGAGGCATGATCTTCCCAGACCAGAAGGATGACGTTCGGTTCTTGCGGAAGGGCGACATGCTCACATCCGCGATGTTCTACACGTCGGAGAACTCGCGCGGCGGCCACATCTATCACCACGATCCGATCTATTTCGTTTCGGCGAGAATGTCCCACGACGAGCCGTCGTTTACCGTGGTGTATTGGGACCGCTCTTGGCAGCGATGGACCATCAACACATGGTCCTATCGAAACTTCCGATACCTCGGGCGGCCAGACAGCGATGGCTGGGTCCGTTTCGACGGCGACTTCAAACTCCCCATGCTGGACACGTTCATGGTCAACGTGCGCCGCCGCGCCGGTCATGGCGATGAGGCAGCTATACACCAGATAAAGGACTTGGCCTGGGAGCACTCTGGAGGCGCAGATGACATCACGGCCTTCCGCATGGTCAACCGGCCCGACCCTGCCGAGTATTGAGGATGGACGCCCTCCGCTTTGCTTTCCACAACATCATCATCCATCCGATCTGCGGCGTTTTGTGGCTGATCGGAGCAAACCGGCTTGCTGACCGGCTCCACGGAGATCACCCATGACGGTCGCCCCCGTCCCGCAGAAGACCGTCATGCCCGACCGCCTGGCGCTGGATCCGAAGTCGCCCTTCTACAACAAGGCCCTGCTCGACCGGGGCGTCGGCGTCCGGTTCAAGGGGACCGAGAAGCGCAACGTCGCCGAATACTGCATCTCCGAAGGCTGGGTTCGGCTGCAGACGCCCGTCGGGCGCACCAGAGACGGCCAGCCCGTGACCGTGAAACTGCAGGGCAAGGTTGAGGTCTGGATGCGTGACGAGGTCGACACCTGATGGGCGCGGCCGCGGAGGATCTGAAGGCGCGCGGTGTCCCCGCCCCTGTCTGGTTCTGCGCGCTGTGCCACACCCACGCGCCGGCCGACCACTCGACCGGCAAACGAACCGGCCCGCTTCCGCACCGCATCGGCTGCTGGTGGGCGACGCCGGAGACAACCATCCCGCAAGGGTAAGGCGCGCCCCGGGCCTTTGCCGGGGCATCATCGAAGGAGATCGACATGGGCAGACCAGTCGACAATGGCCCGCCGGGAAGAGACGAGTTCCTCGTCCACCTGGCGATCGCCATCAAGGACAACGAGGAGATGGAGAATATCAAGCTCCGTCGCTCGGCCAACCGAAAGCGGGCCAAGGCCGCGGGCATCGAGCTCGGCGACATGGACTTCACGATCAAGGTCTTCGGCTGGGCGCCGAGCGAGATCGCTGCGTTCTTCAGCCGCAAGTTCGCCTATCTTGGCTTCGCCAACATCCCGCTCAACACCCAGTTCGATCTGTTCGCCGGCCAGACCCCGGCGCCGCAGGGAGGCAAGACCGACTTCCGGGCCATCGGCCTGGCCGCCGGCCTCGCTGGCAAGGACGGCACCCCGCCGCCGCAACTGAAGGGCGACGAGCAGCAGCAGTGGATCTCCGGCTGGCAGGAAGGTCAGCGGGCTCACATCATGGCCATGGAGCGTCGCAGCCAGGCCGCCGCCGCCGTGCCGCCGTCCGAGCCGCCCGCTGGTGACCAGCAGAAGGAGCTCGTCCTGAAGGAGACGGACTTCGCCGAGGCCACCAGCCTCGAGACCTGCGACCTGTCCAAATACACCGGGGACGAGGATCTCGGCGCCTATGACCGCATCGTGGTCACCGACCCGGACGAGACTGAGGAAGTCGTTCTGAAGGACGTTGCCGCTGGCATCGGCCTGACGGACGAGGAGTTTGAGGCCAAGCCGGAAGAGATCGCCGCGCAGTCGCCTCGCAAGGCCGCCAAGGCGAAGTCCGAAGGGGCTACGTCGTGACGGAAGGCCCCCCGATGAGGACGCGTCAACCGCGTGCCCCACGCCTTGTCGGGGGGCCACCCCGCCTGCTGGTGACGATCGACCTGGGCGAGAACATGGGCTGGACCGTCGGCCCGATCTCCGCCGATGCGCCGACGTCCGACGTGCGCTGCGGCACGTTCAAGCTGCGCGCCACCACTCGGCTCGGGCTGTTCCTGCGTTCCGCCGAGGAGCCCTTCCGGGAGCTCTTCAGCGTTCCCGGCATTGTCGGCGTCGGCGTCGAGAAGCCCGACACCATGGGCAACAGCTACTTCGGCATCCGGAAGAACATGGCCCTGCTCGGCCAGATGTATGTCTGGCTAGAGCACCACGGCCTTTCGCAGGACATCGTCCAGGAGATTTCCGTGACGTCGGGCAAGCTGCGCCTGTCCGGCAGCGGCCGCGCGAAGAAGCCTGAGATGATGGCCGCCGCCGCGGCGAAGGGCTACGCCATCGAGACCGAGCACGAGGCCGACGCCTGCGGGATCCGTGAGGTCTACATCTACGGCAAGGCCGAGACGAAGGCGCAGCGCGAGAAGCGTGAGGCCCAGGAACGCCGGGCACGCCGCGAGATGGAGAAAGCCGAAGCGATGGCTCGTGAGAAGGGTGGGTCGCTGTTTTGACGCTGTATCTGAACACCCCGCTTCTCGACCTGCCTCTCGCCGGCCAATACGGGATGCTGATGCTGGATCCGCCCTGGCGGACGCAGATGCGTTCGAAGAAGGGGTTGAGCCGGTCGGCCAGCCGCCACTACCCGACGATGAAGCTGGAGGAGATCCGCGCGCTGCCGATCCGCCAGTTGGCCGGCAAGCACTGCTGGATCGCGTTGTGGACGACGTGGCCACATATGAAGCAGGCCTTCGGGCTGCTGGACTCGTGGGGCGCGACCTACTCGTCGAACCTCTTCACCTGGGTCAAGCTGAACCCGAAGGCGGCCTCGGCTCTGATGCTGACCGACAAGGACTTCCACCGCGGGACCGGCTACACCAGCCGCAAGAACACCGAGATCTGCCTGCTGGCCAAGTTCGGCCAGCCCAAGGTCAGGAAGAAGCCCGACGAGCTCATCGTCACCGCGCGCCGTGAGCACAGCCGGAAGCCGGACGAAGCCTTCACCCGCGCCCTGCCGTTCTGCGACGGCCCGCATCTGGAAGTCTTCAGTCGCGAGAGCCGCGCCGGCTGGGACACATGGGGCAACGAGGCTGGCAAGTTCGACACCCCCGGCCTCGCGGCCCCGGCGCGACCCGCGCTCGTCGTCCCTAACGCTCCGCAGCTGACCGCCGTCGATGACGACGCCGACATCCCCGCCTTCATCCGAAACCTCACCACCGTCTGAAAGAGAGCCCCATGAAGCTGAAGCCCAAAGCCATTGTCGTGAACCACGACCGCGAGATCTCCGTCGACCTGTTCGCAGGCGGCGGCGGCGCCTCGACCGCGTATTTCCGCGCGACCGGCAAGCACCCCGACGTGGCCGTGAACCACAATCCGACCGCCATTTCGATCCACCGCGTCAACCATCCGACGACGCGGCACCTGGTAGAAGACATCCGCAAGGTTGATCCGATCGACGCCTGCACGTTCGACGGCCGACTGTGCCGGGTGGGTCCGCTCTGGCTGAGCCCGGACTGCACGCACTTCTCCAAGGCCCGCGGCGGCAAGCCCGTCGAGAAGGGAATCCGCTCACTGGCCGACGTTCTGATCGAATGGCTGGATGCCCTGATCCCGCACGACTGCCACCCCCGGGCGATCTTCCTGGAGAACGTCGAGGAGTTCAAAGACTGGGGCCCGGTGCTGGAGAACGGCAAGCCCTGCCCGGAAAACAAGGGGCTGGACTTCCGTCGCTGGGTCAAGGCGCTGCAGGACCGCGGCTACGCCGTCGACTACCGCGAGCTCATCGCCGCGAACTACGGGGCGCCCACGACCCGCAAGCGGCTGTTCCTCGTCGCCCGCCGCGATGGCCAGAAGATCGGCTGGCCGGCGCAGACGCACTACAGCCGCAAGGAGATCGCCGAGCTCGGCCTGTTCGGAAAGGGCCTGAAGACCTGGCGCGCCGCGGCCGAGATCATCGACTGGAGCCAGCCGGTCCCGTCGATCTTCGACCGGAAGCGCCCCCTGCGCGACAAGACCAAGAGCCGGATCGCGAAGGGCATCAAGCGCTTCGTCATCGAGTCGCCGAACCCGTTCATCGTCCCGGTGACGCACACCACGGCCGCCAGCGGCAACACCACCAACAGTGCGGACGAGCCGATCCGCACGATCACGGCGGCGAAGGGCGGCGAGTTCGCCGTCGGCGCGCCGACCATCCTCCCGGTCAATCATGGCGGCGGCGAGGAGCGGGTCTACGATCCGCAGGACCCGGCGCGCACCATCACCGCCGCCCCGCGTGGCGAGCAGGCCGTCGCGGTCCCGACGCTGGTCCCCCGCTACGGCGAGGCCCCGGGGCAGGATCCCCGCGCCCGCGACGGCGCGGAGCCCTATCCGACCGTCGTCCCCAAGGGCAACGGCGGCGACCTGCAGGCCACGGTCCTGCAGAAGATGGCCCAGAACGGCCGCGGCACCAGCCCGACCGACCCGCTGGACACCGTCATGGCCGGCGCGACGAAACACCACCACGTCGCCGCCTATCTGGGCCGGGAGTTCGGCTCGACCGTCAGCGGCCGCGACGCCCAGGAGCCGCACCCGACCGTCATGACCGACGGCGCCGGCGGCAAGTCCAAGGTCATCGCCGCCAGCCTCGTCGGCGTGGCCCATGGCGACGACGCCAAGTCCGGCGAACGTCACCGCGACGCCGCGG
>FLYM01020846.1_pt1 | contig 22542 bp, 10 predicted proteins | sample 1122581 | NCBI WGS metagenome assembly FLYM01 (sample SAMEA4346789, study PRJEB14843) | hot springs metagenome | biome: Terrestrial Biome; feature: Habitat; material: Sediment | place: India | collected 2012-06-12 | depth 1760 m
GTTGACTTAAGTGAAGGAAAATAAAATGTTGATGAAAAATCTCAATGAGACGAAAAATTACATCGAAAAGAAAATTAAGAATAAGCCCCAACTGGGTTTTGTCTTAGGCTCGGGACTGGCTTCTTTTGGTGAAAAAATTCAAGTTGAACATTCTTTTTCATTTAAAGAACTCCCCCATTTTTCTCCGTCAACTGTTGAGGGACACCCCGGAAAACTTTTATTCGGCAAACTTGAAGGTGTGAATGTGGTGGTTCTTCAAGGCCGACTTCACGCCTATGAGGGCTTAAGTTTTCAACAGGTGGTTCACCCCGTTCGCACTCTGGCTTTGCTTGGAGTGAAAGATGTGGTGATGACCAATGCCTCTGGTGGGCTTAAGGCCACGATGAAGCCTGGCGAATTTATGGTGATCACTGATCACATCAACCTCACGGGAAGTAATCCCTTGGTTGGGGAAAATTTAAACGAACTTGGGCCCAGATTCGTAGATATGACCGAGCCCTATTCGAAAAAACTCACACAAATTTTAATCCAATCTTTAAAAGCTAAAAAAGTGAAGCACTCTAAGGGCGTTTATTGCGGAGTGCTTGGGCCCACTTATGAAACCGCGGCAGAAATTCAGTATTTCAAAAAAATTGGCGGCTCTGCGGTGGGAATGTCCACCGTCGCCGAAGTGATTGCCGCCAACCATGCTGGATTAAATGTTGTGGGCTTAAGCTGCATCACCAATTTGGGAACAGGGCTTTCAAAAGTGAAACTCACCCATGATGACGTCAAAGACGTTGCAAAACGGGTTGAGAAAAATTTCGAGGCGGCTTTAGTGGAGTTCACGAAACGCTACAAAAAAAGTTCGAACACCGGACTCTAAAATTTATTGGAGTTAATTTAAATCATTAATAGATCTGCCCCCGCTTTGCATCTGTCAGGGCTTGGACCGATCCCCTCGTTTGCTTGGTCTGTGGATAAACATCCCAAATCAACGAGAGGAGGCCGCAATATGAACAACACACAATGTTCTTATCGGCAAAATTTTGATCTGTTTAAGATCTTATGGGGAATAAATTTGATTCTTCTCAAGCTAATGCTTGTTCTGAGTCAGTTTATTGTATCAGTTTGAACACTTGAGGGCTTAAGTCGCTAAAGCGGCAATGAGGGGGCTCGGTCCACCATAGATCTCCCTAGCCAGACATCGGTCTAGAAAAGGTCCTTCAAATCGATCTCGGCATGATCGCCGGAAAACCAGACTGGCATTGGATTTCAAGGATTCAGACAATGGATAAAGGAGGGCTCCTTTATCAAAAAATTGATCATCCTTATCACTTGTACTTTTTTTCTTTCGGCCTGCGGCAACCAATCATCTGATGAACCCGTTTTTAGAAAAGCCGAGGGTTATGTCTGTGAATCAAATGTGATCCCAAATGAGTTTCTGGTGAAAAAGAAAGATGGCCAGATCGAAGTCATCCACGCAAAAAGTGAAAAAGACTTTTTAGAAAACTATTTTGAAGAAAATAAAGAGGACCTCGAGATTGCAGAGCCCAATTACAATCTTTCGGTGTCCACAGTCCAATCCACTCCCCTTCAAACTTATTCGATGAAAGACAATTGGGGCGCCGCCTCGATCCGCGCGGATCGGTTTTGGTCGCAAGGTTTTTACGGCGAAGGTATTTTGATTTCAGTGATTGATACAGGGGTCGACCTATCTCATCCGCAGCTCCGTAATCAAATTGCACAAAATTTAGGGGAAACCGGATTTGACTCAAATGGCGCCGATAAAAGATTTAACGGCGTGGATGACGATGGAAATGGTTTGATTGACGACTGGAGAGGTTACAACTTTTATCACAAACGTCCACTCGCCGGTGACAACAGCAACCACGGAACTCATGTGGCGGGAATCATTGCGGCCGAGCACTCTTCTCGCGCGGCGGGCAGTTCAAATTTAGTTCAAGGGATCGCCCCCAAAGCTAAGATTCTTCCCTTGGCCTTCTTAGGACCCGATGGGAGTGGTCCGATCAGTGCGGCCATTGAAGCCATTCGCTATTCAGTTTCTCGAGGAGCAAAAGTCATTAACGCAAGTTGGGGTGGAGAAGGCTGCTCGGTCACTCTACGCACCGAGGTTCGCGATCTTCAGGCCAAAAATATTCTTTTTGTGGCCGCCGCTGGGAACTCGGGGTCGAATTTAGACACCTGGCCCGAATATCCGGCGTCATTTGAAGGTTTGAGTCAGTTGACCGTGGGATGGATCGAGCCCGATCTGCGGCGATCGATTTATTCGAATTACAGCTCAAGATTTGTGCATCTTTTCGCCCCTGGCGGAGGCATCACCAGCACCACTCCAGAAAATTCCTATTCAACTTTCAGTGGAACCAGCATGGCTGCGCCTTTTGTGTCTGGGGCCGCGGCCCTTATTTGGGCGAAAAACCCACACTTTTCGGCCATTGATGTGCGCACAGAAATCCTGAGGTCGATTCAATTTCATGCCGATTACGAAAATCAAACCAAAGGGCGTTTGGCGCTGTAACGCCTTGCTTCTAAATGTGACTTGAGATGCTCCCAAATCTTCATTAAGCCATGGTAGTCTCTGCCGATTAATGCGCGAGGGGTTATCTAATGCATGTCTGGATCAATGATCTCAAAGATCACGTGGGTAAAGAGGTCACTTTAAAAGGGTGGGTTTATAACTCACGCTCAAGTGGCAAAATTAAGTTTTTACTTCTTCGCGACGGCACGGGTCTTTGTCAGTGCGTTTATTTTAAAGGCGAATGTTCCGATGAAGCTCTTGAGGTCTTTCCTTCACTCACTCAAGAATCCCATGTCGAAGTCACGGGTCTTGTGAAAGCTGAACCGAGAAGCCCTGGTGGTTTCGAACTTGGCGCCAAAACTTTAAAAATTGTTTCAGGGAGTGTGGATTATCCAATCTCTCCGAAAGAACATGGAACAGATTTTTTAATGACCAACCGCCACTTGTGGCTCAGGTCAAAACGTCAACACGCCATCCTTCGAATCAGAGCCGAATTGATTTCTGCGATGAGAGATTTTTTTGATGGCCGCGGCTTCACTCTCACCGATGCACCTATTTTCACTCCGAGTGCCTGCGAAGGGACGTCCACTCTTTTTGAAACCAAATATTTTGATGAGAAAGCTTACCTTTCCCAAAGTGGTCAACTTTATATGGAGGCCGCAGCCGCAGCCTTCGGTAAAGTTTATTGTTTTGGCCCGACATTTAGAGCCGAAAAATCCAAAACCAGAAGACATTTGATTGAATTTTGGATGATTGAACCTGAAGTGGCCTTTAACGACCTTTATGACAACATGGAGTTGGCAGAACAGTTTGTTGAGTACATTGTTCAACGCACTCTCAAGAATAAGGCCGAAGAGTTAAAAGTGATCGAGAGAGACACCAGCGGTCTTGAGAAAATCAAAGGCCCCTTTCCGAGACTTCATTATGAAGAAGCCTGCAAGATTATCAAAAAAGAAAATCCAGCATTTATAGAGGGCGATGACTTTGGTGCGCCTGATGAAACTATTATTAGCTCTCAATTTGATAAGCCGGTGTTTGTTCATCACTTCCCTGCTGCAATCAAAGCCTTTTACATGAAGGCTGATGACGATGACCCCAAGTATTCGATGAGTTGTGATTTGTTGGCAACCGAAGGTTACGGTGAAATTATCGGCGGCGGACAAAGAGAAGAAAAAGTTGAAACTTTGATTCAAAAGATCAAAGAGCACTCTTTAGATCAAAAAGATTTTGAATGGTATTTGGACTTGAGAAAGTATGGAACATTCCCTCACTCTGGATTTGGCTTAGGACTCGAAAGAGCCGTAGCCTGGATCTGTGGGTTGCAACATATTCGAGAGACCTCGCCATTCCCAAGATTATATGGACGCTATCATCCCTAAGAAGGAGAAAAAGAATTATGGAAATTCAGGTCCCAACCAGCACTAAAGAAAAGCTGAACGATTATGAAAATCGAAATGAAACTGCATTTGTGGGTGGCGGCGCTGACCGCGTTCAAAAACACAAAGCTGGTGGCCGCCTTACGGCTCGCGAAAGACTTGATGTTCTTTTAGATCCAGGAAGTTTTGTAGAGATCGATCGTTTGGTCACTCACCGCTGCACCAATTTTGGAATGGATGCTCAAAAGATTCCGGGCGATGGAGTGGTCACTGGTTACGGCCGAGTGAACGGTAAGACCGTTTATGTCTATTCTCAAGACTTCACCGTTTTTGGGGGCAGTATGTCCCGCACACAAGCCAATAAAATTATTAAAATTATGGATATGGCCGTTAAAAACGGAGCGCCAATCATTGGGCTTAATGATTCAGGCGGAGCGCGCATTCAAGAAGGAGTGGAAGCTCTTGGGGGGTACGCGGATATTTTCTTAAGAAACGTGACCAGTTCGGGCGTGGTGCCACAGATCAGTGCGATCATGGGCCCATGTGCCGGTGGTGCAGTTTACAGCCCGAGTTTAACCGACTTTATTTTTATGGTGAAAGACACCAGTTATATGTTCGTGACAGGCCCAGATGTCATTAAAGCTGTCACCCATGAAGAAGTGAGTAAAGAAGATCTGGGCGGAGCAATGACTCATGCTCAAAAATCTGGTGTGGCTCATTTCGCCACTGAAGATGATCGAAACTGTTTGTTGATGATTCGTGAACTTTTAAACTTTCTTCCAAGTAACAACTTGGATGATGTTCCAGTTCTTCCATCAGGGGATCCACCTGATCGCATCGAAGAATCACTGAATAGCTTTATTCCCGACAGTTCAAAAAAACCTTACGACATGCTTCAGCTCATTTCTAAAGTGGTCGATGAGGGTTACTTTTTAGAAGTTCATAAACAATACGCGCAAAACATCATCGTGGGTTTTGCAAGACTTAACGGTCGCAGCGTTGGTATTGTGGCGAATCAGCCGCAAATTTTAGCTGGATGTTTAAACATTCAAGCGAGCGTTAAGGCCGCACGGTTCGTTCGATTCTGCGATGCCTTTAACATTCCAATTGTGACTTTGGTTGACGTTCCAGGATTTCTTCCGGGAACAGAGCAAGAGTGGAGTGGGATTATCACTCACGGAGCGAAACTTCTTTACGCTTATGCCGAAGCGACAGTTCCTAAAATCACCTTGATCACCCGAAAAGCTTACGGGGGCGCCTATGATGTGATGTCGTCTAAACATTTGCGTGGAGATATCAACCTAGCTTATCCGACTGCAGAGATCGCAGTGATGGGAGCTGAAGGCGCGGTGAATATTATTTCAAGGGCCGCGATTGCAAACGCAAAAGATCCGGCAAGTGAGCGCACTCGATTAACTAAAGATTATGAAGCCAAATTCAACAACCCTTATGTGGCTGCTGAAGTTGGTTACATTGACGAAGTGATCGAACCTTCAATGACTCGAAAGCGATTGATCGATTCATTAGAGATGCTTAAGAACAAGCGCGACACGAATCCTCCAAAAAAACACGGCAACATTCCGCTTTAAGGGAGAATTTTTATGTTTAAAAAAGTGCTGATTGCAAATCGAGGGGAAATTGCCATCAGAGTCACTCGGACTTTGAGAGAGCTTGGGATCGGATCTGTCGCTGTATACAGTGAAGCCGATCGCACCGGACTTCATGTGATGTTGGCCGATGAGGCCTATCTGATTGGGCCCGCACCAAGTGCTGAGTCTTACTTAAATATAGACAAAATTTTAGAGGTCGCAAAAAAAGCGAACGTCGATGCGATTCATCCTGGTTATGGATTTTTAAGTGAGTCCGCAGAGTTCGCCCGGGCAGTTAATAAAGCTGGATTAGTTTTTATCGGTCCCACGGTGGAAAATATTTTAGCCATGGGTGATAAGCTGGCCTCAAGAGAGCTGATGAAAAAAGCAGGAGTGCCCACTGTTCCTGGAAGCCCTGGTCCCGTACTAACCGTTGAAGAGGCCGAAAAAGAGGCCAAAACCATTGGCTATCCAGTTATTATTAAAGCCTCTGCCGGTGGCGGAGGAAAAGGAATTCGAGTGGTTTTAGAACCTAAAGAATTGGCGTCGGCCTTTAGAGCCTGCCAGTCCGAAGGCAAAAACTATTTTAAAGATGATCGCGTATTTATTGAACGCTTTATTCAAAATCCAAAACATATTGAAGTCCAAGTTTTCGGAGACACCCATGGCAACGTGGTTCATCTGTATGAGCGCGAGTGCTCGATGCAACGTCGCCATCAAAAACTGATTGAAGAGTGCCCAAGCATTAACGTCCCCCAAGACGTCAAAGAAAAAATGGGTCAGGTCGCCGTCACTGCGGCTAAAAGTATTCAGTACGTGGGCGCAGGAACGATCGAATTTATTTTTGACAATAACACCAAAGAATTCTTCTTTATGGAGATGAACACAAGGCTTCAGGTCGAACATCCTGTGACCGAGGTTGTTGTTGGCTATGATTTGGTGAAAGAGCAAATCAACGTTGCTCACGGAAACCCACTTTCTTTTAAACAAGAGGATATCAAACAAAAAGGTCATGCCATTGAACTGCGAATCTGTGCAGAAGATCCAAAGACCTTTATCCCAAGTCCTGGAACCATTCATCTGTGCCGCCTGCCCCAGGGGCCTTTTGTAAGACTTGATAATTGCGCTTACCCTGGTTACGAAGTCCCTATTCACTATGATCCAATGATTTCTAAATTGATTGTTTGGGGAAAAGATCGTGAAGAGGCGATTCGAGGCTGTCAGCGAGCACTTGCGGAATTCATGCTCACAGGAATTAAAAGCAATATTTTACTTCATAAAAATATTCTTATTCATCCCAAGTTTTTGGATGGTTCTTACACCACTCAGTTTCTTGACAAAGAAGTCGCTGGCAAAAAGCAGCGTGAACTTTTCATGTTTGTCGACGAAGAGGTGTTTTTAATCTCAGCAGCGATCGAAGCTTACAACTCAAGTAAATCTCAAGATGTCAGCGACATCAATGTGGCCAGCCAATGGAAAAGGTCTGGGCGCAATCAGGGAATGAGGAGCTAATTATGTTTTTTGAAGCAGAGTCGGACGGCAAAAAGTTTCAAGTGACTGTAAACGAAACTAAAAAGTTTTGGCGTGTGAGCATTCGAGAGCCTAACAGTGAGTGGAGAACTCATGAAATTTCTAAAGAGGACTACCGTCATCTTGATGAAACGGTGAGTTTTCTTTTTAAAGACAGCTCTTATTTGGTCGATGTGATCCCAAGGGGAACAGAGTTCGATGTTTACACCCGCGGAGTGTACAAGACGTTTAAAATCTACAATGAAGAGACTTTACTTCACGAAAGTCTAAAGGGTGGCGGATCTATGGGATCGAGCGCCAACCTCAGCTCGGGAATGCCTGGAAAAATTGTGAAGGTGTTCGTAAAACCTGGAGATATGGTGAAAGAGGGCGACCCGCTGTTGATCATGGAAGCCATGAAGATGGAAAATGAAATGCGTGCCGCTGGCGAACTTCGGATTAAAGAGGTTCTTGTTAAGCCCGGAGATAATGTGGAATCAGGTGCTAAATTAATCAATTTTGAAAAGCCTGAGAGTCAGTGACCAGATGAGCAAAGAGCGAAAGGATAAGTTTTTAACTTCAAGTCATATCGAGTTCAAACCCGTTTACACGTCTAAGGATTGGGATCCAAAAGACAGTGAGTTTAAACTGGGAACTCCAGGTGATTTTCCTTTCACTCGCGGCGTGCAAAGCAATATGTACCGCGGCCGCTTTTGGACGATGAGACAGTACGCTGGTTTTGGAAGTGCTAAAGAAAGTAACCAGCGCTACAAAATGCTTCTTGAAAAAGGCACCACCGGATTAAGCGTGGCTTTCGATCTTCCCACCCAGATGGGATACGATTCAGACCATATCATGGCCACGGGGGAAGTTGGCAAAGTTGGAGTGGCAATCAGTTCGATTGAGGATATGGAAATTCTTCTAGATGGACTTCCGCTAGACACTGTTTCAACATCGATGACCATTAATTCGACCGCCGGTATTTTACTTGCTCTTTATATTGCCGTGGCCAAACGACGGGGAATTCCTGCCAACAAATTGCGCGGCACAATTCAGAACGATCTTTTGAAAGAGTACATCGCGCGCGGCACTTATATCTATCCGCCAAAACCAAGCCTTCGACTGATTACGAATATTTTTGATTACTGTCACAAAGAAGTTCCCGAGTGGAATACCATTTCGATCAGCGGTTACCACATTCGCGAGGCCGGAAGTACTGCGGCACAAGAGCTGGCTTTCACTTTGGCGAACGGAATCACCTATGTTCAGGCCGCAATTGATCAAGGTTTAAATGTGGATGAATTTGGTAAACGTTTAAGCTTTTTCTTTAACGTTCATAATAATTTCTTCGAAGAGGTCGCAAAATTCAGAGCGGCGCGAAGAATGTGGGCGAAGATCATGAAAGAGCGATTTAAAGCCACAGATGAAAAGGCCATGAAACTGAGATTTCACTCGCAGGTTGCGGGCTCGACTTTAACTGCACAACAACCTGAAAATAATATCGTTCGCGTCGCCTATCAGGCAATGGCCGCGGTACTTGGAGGAACTCAAAGTCTTCACACCAACTCGATGGATGAGGCCCTGGGGCTTCCAACTGAAAAGTCCGCCACCATCGCCCTAAGAACTCAGCAAGTTCTTGCAGAAGAAACCGGAGTTGCGGATACGGTTGATCCGTTGGCGGGATCGTTCTTTGTTGAAACTTTAACGGATCAGCTTGAAGAGAAAGCTTGGAACTTGATTGAACGTATTGAAACTCAAGGCGGAGTGGTCGCTTGTATTGAAAGCGGTTGGATTCAATCCGAAATTCAAAATGCCGCTTATCAGTTTCAAAGGGATCTTGAAAAAGGAAGTGAAGTTGTTGTTGGAGTGAACAAATACGCTCAAACAAACGAAACTCCTTTTGAGACTTTAAAAGTTTCAGAGAAGGTCTCGGATGAGCAGGTCTCAAGACTTAAAAAATTTAAGTCTCAACGTGACCATTCGTCAGTCCAAAATCATCTGTCAAAAATTACCCAGGCCGCAAAAGAAGACCAAAATCTGATGCCTCTGTTTGTTGAGGCCGTCGAAAACAATGTCACCTTGGGCGAGATCTCAGACTCTTTGAGACAGGTTTTTGGTCACTTTAAAGAGCGGATCACTCTGTAGGCTCACTTAGATTAAAATAGGCATACCTTAAGGCGCGCAAATTCTCTAACAATTGCTCCACCCGATGAAATTTCTCTTGAGCATTCATTGATGGATTTTTCATGAGTTCATAGCTTTCAAGTGAAAGTACAGAAATTGGCGCCAGTGATGGAAATTGGATTTCGTTCTCGAATGCCGTTCCAGACAATAAGAGATTCATCATTTCAGCGTGATAGTGATCCAAGATTTTCTCGTTGATGTATTTCATTTCATGCACATATTGAATCTGCAGTCTGTCTGATTCATCTTCGCCACTCCCAACAAAATGAAGAAGTTCGTGAAGAATAATTCCCTGAAGTTGCACTTCGAAATCACCTGGTCTGAGTGCCTCAAGCGCACGTTCTGCACCGATACAAATCCTGGGAATTAGGCCCATATAGCCTGCAGCATCAGCTGGGCCCAGAGAGTCGCGACAGGTGGTTTCGTTGCCCAGAAAAACTTCCACTTGGTCTATCCAGTGATAAAGTCGATTGTCGAAAAACTCCTGTGGGATGGTCTGATCGATTTCTTGACGATAAAGCCATGATAAAATTGGACGTTTTGCCTTTTGAATCGCAACCTGTATTTGTTCTATGGCCAGTGGAGTGTCCCCAAGAAATTCACCCCCGTTTCCGACAATTCTTGGACCGGCAAAGCCAACATCTGGGAACAAAAAGAAAAAGATCAAAGCCCTAAACATTCGAATGATCCTGTGATTGATCAAGTCTAAAAAATTGCATGCACATTTGATAAACTGAATCGTTCGCGTCTGAGTTGCAATAAAACCTTTGAATGAATTCATCTTGGAAATCGCGAAGAAACTCTTTGACCTCTTTAGTTCGAGACCGATCGAAAGCCATTGTAATGCTGCTGAATTCACGCTCATGGACAGGCTGATTTTGTACGGACTCTTTTGCTTTGCTCAAAAGTTCAATATGAAAACTTCGGATCGATTCAGAGGGAATATCTTGAGTCGTTTCGCTTTCGATCGATTTTATTTCGTAAAAACCATTCACCAGTTCAATTAAATCAGCACGAGCCAGATTCAAAAGTGATTCATTAACGACTTCCTCTGTGATTCCAAGCCTTGCAGCAATCATTTTTGGGTGTCTTGGTGAACTTTTGATTTCGAGAAGTTCAAGAATCGCAAAATCATACCAGTGATTGATGAGTGCCATGCGATCTTCAGACAGTTGCGTTCTTTTTTGTTTGGTCTCTTCGAGACGATCTAAAGTGACTTTCGCGTTTCCTCGACTGACCGCACTCCGTCCGTGATGAAGCAGCACGCTTGTCAGAAACAGTTTGGTATCACTCCTGTTTAAACCAATTTTATCCGCCACCAATTTGGCGCGGTCTTCAGAAATCCCTTTTTTGCCATTCAATAGGCTTGAGAGCGCCGAGGGGCTTAACCCAATATCTCGCGCATACGAGCGTAAAGAATAGTTGGGGTTTCGGCCCCGACGATCTGAGAAAACCCGGTTAAGTTCACCGATATGATAGGGAAATGATTTAGACATGAGTGGGCTATAAGTACTGGTCTTGTTGGCAAATAGCAACCTTAAGCCCTTATTAATGTTTCCCCAGATCAATCGCAGAGAACCCCAGACCAAAGGTCTCGACCTGAAACGCCTCATCTTAAGATACGTCGTGTTTACGACTTAATCGATTTTCCCTAACTACCGATAAGTTATTGAAGGCACCAAAGAATGGAGAAATTTTTGCTTCGGAACGTTGCCAAAAACCTAATTCTTATCCTAACAGGGGCTAAAGTTCTCTTGTTTTGCTGTTCGGCTTTCGCAAGCTCTGGCATCACTTATCATGGTCGGCTGCTTGCGCCTGACCGCCTTCCGGTCACCTCATCAAATGTCCAGTTCAGATTACAAATTCGAACTCCGGGGACCGAGGACTGTCTTCTCTATGAAGAGATCCAAACGCTTGATCTGTCAGGTACATCTGGAGTGTTTTCACTCTCTCTTGGAGATGGAAGTGGGGTCAGACAAGACGCTTATCCATGGGGGATGTTCGACACTCTTTCAAATCGTAAAAATTTTACCTTCAATGCAGGGGACTGCACCGGAATCAACACTTATGTGCCTGGCGCTGCAGACAATCGAAAGTTTAGGGTCTTTTTTAATGACGGCACTTTTCCAAACGGCACTTGGGAAGCCCTCCCCATTCAAACTATTAACTTTATTCCAATGGCGATTGAAAGTTATGCAGTGGGGGGATTTCCGGCCAGTTCACTTTTACGAGTTGAGACCGCGGGAACTTTAGGAACGACAAGTCCGCTCACTTTAACCCAGTACAATGAGATCTTGTCACTCATTGCTGGAACCTCAAATCTTTACACGCGCGCAGGACAACTGAATGGTTCAGCACTGCCCACATTTAATGCTGGCGAATCTGTTCGTTGGAACGGATCTGCTTGGCAGGCCTACACTCCAATTTCAGCTGAGACAGACCCAACCGTTTCTGCATTCGCCAAATCATCGCTTCCAACTTGCGGCGTGGGGCAAGTTTTAAGTTCAGATGGAACAAGCCTTTCTTGTGTTGCGGATACCGGCGGATGGACAGCCGTAGATGCGACCGACACCACCAAAGGAATTATTAATGTGCCTGCAGCTGGCGGACTTGTGGTCGCTAGCGGCGCACTTTCACTCCCAGACCAATCAATCACTCCGGGAAGTTTCGCGAAAGTCACGGTCGATATTAAAGGCCGCGTGACCGCGGGATCAGCACTTGATGAATCAGACATTCCGCAGTTAACGAGTGCTGGAAATGGAGTGGATGGATCAGCGATTAGTGGCAATTTAAATGTGAATGACATCACGGCCACAAATCTTTCATCCACCGGAATCTCGACCAGACAATTCGACCTCTACGATTCAGACAACTCAAATTACATCGCGTTTCGAACACCAGCAACGGGAAGCTTAACATCAAATTACACTTTTGTTTTTCCGAACGCGCTTGGAAGTGCAAACCAAATTCTTGGGATGAATGCGGCTGGCACCGCTCTTGAAAATAAATCGATCACTCAAGGCACAGGGGTGACCATCACTCATAGTGCGGGTGGAATTCAGATCTCAGCCACTGGTTCTGGTGGAACAGTGACAAGTGTTTCTGGAACAGCACCAATTGTCATCGGTGGCACCGCAACTGATCCAATCGTGACTATCTCAGACACAGGCACTGCTGGCACCTACGGATCAGCCACTCAATATCCAGTGATCACGACAGATGCCAAAGGTCGCGTCTCTAACGTGACATTACAAACGGTGAACAATTCACCTGTAGGTTCGACATTAGCCGCAGGACAAGCATTTATGGGAGATGGATCTAATCAAGTACAAGCCAGATTTATCAACACGGCAGATATTAGATCTACGATCTCTCCATTTAATCCTGTCTTCCCAACCACCTGTTCTGCCGCTCAAACTTTAACCTGGTCTGGAGTCACAGACGTGTATTCTTGTTCAAACATCGCCATTGACGCCACTCAAGTCGCAAATCTTCCCGACATGAATGATTACGTGGCCAAAGCTGGCGATACGATGGCTGGCACACTCAATATGAGTAGCCAGCAAATTACAAATATCGCAAACGTCCCATGGGTTTCAACTAACCCAGCAGTGGGTCAAGATGGTCAAACTTTAAGATGGAACAACACTTCATCGACGTGGGAGTGGTTTACGGCAGGCGCCGCTGGAAGTGGTGTTCAAACATTCAACGGCCAAACAGGAAACACTCAAAGTCTGGCACTTGGAACAAGTGGCACATCTCCTACATGGAATTCTTCAACCAACACTCACACTTTAAATATTCCTTTAGCTTCTGCGGCAGGTGTGACAGCAGGACTTTTATCAAAAACAGATTACGACGCTTTTGTGGCTAAACAAAACGCCCTTGGATTTACTCCTCTAGACCCAGCAAACAATTTAAGTGATGTCGCTAGTGCTGTAACCGCGAGGACTAACCTAGGGGCCACCGCTACCGGTTCCTCACTGTTCACTGCCACTGATGCAGCCGCGGCAAGAACTACTTTGGGTCTATCAAACACGATTAATGATGGCACCACTGCTGGCGGGGATTTAACCGGCACTTATCCAAATCCAACACTCACGACTTCCGGTGTTGTCGCTGGAACTTACCCAAAAGTCACTGTTGATGCAAAAGGAAGAGTCACAACTGGTGCAAGCTTGGCTGCAACTGACATCCCAAACCTTGATTGGACAAAGATCACTTCTGGAACTCCAACAACATTAAGTGGATATGGTATCACAGATGCCATTCAAAATGCGGGCGGCACTGCTTCAATTGCTTCAGGCCTTGATGCTTCAAAAGGTGCAGCAAGTTCAAACGGCAGGGTGTATCTAGCCACTGACACGCAAAAAATCTACAGAGACAATGGAACCGCTTGGATTGAAATCGCAAACGTAGATGCTGGATCTGGCGGAACAGTGACAAGTGTCACTGGCACAGCACCGATTCAGGTAGCTACTAGTACGACCACCCCCGTAGTGAGTGTTGATGATGCAACAACCACCACAAAAGGTGTCGTGCAAGTTGGAACAGGACTTAGCGTAACCACAGGAACCATTTCCCTTCCAAACGTCGGAACCGCAAACACTTATGGCTCAGCAAATCAGGTTCCCGTTCTTACCACTGATGCTCAAGGGCGGATCACTGAAGTGACAAACACAACGATTACTGGAACCTCACCAGTTGGTTCAAGTTTAACTCAAAACCAGGTATTTATTGGAAATGGCACAAACGTCGTTGAAGCCAGGTTTTTTGGTGCTGCAGATCTTCGAACTTCAATAGGAACACAACAAATTCCTAGCTCTTGCACCAGCGCACAGACGATGGCTTGGTCGGCGATCACAGATGTGTTCAGCTGTGTGAATATTGCGATCACAGCAGCTCAAGTGTCTGGCCTTACAAATGGTGATATTGTAGGGCCTGCATCTGCAACGGATAACGCCGTCACGAGATTTGATGGAACGACCGGTAAGCTAGTTCAAAACAGCTCGGTGTTTATCACTGATGATGGAAACGTGGGAATTGGAACAGCCACTCCTGTATCTAAACTTCACGTCAACTCGACATCTACGGCGACTTCTGGAACCGAATACTTAAGTCGAAGTTATCATTATGCGAGTCCATCTGCGGCCAGTACTGGATCATCTTACGGAGCTTATAACGTGTCTCATATCACAGGAGCGAATAATATCTCTGGAAACACCGTTGGTGCTTACAATCGGGGATATCACGGCGGCACTGGAACAGTGGCCAATAATTATGGAGCATGGAACTCTTCTACTAATGCTTCTACAGGTTCGATAACTAGTGGCCGAGGATCTTATAATTCAGCCTCCAATATCTCGACTGGTTCAGTAGGTACTTTAAGTGGCTCGACCCACATTGCAACTAATTCGGGCGCATCGCCTTCAATTATTACCAATGCAAATGGAGTGCATGCTACCGTCGCGAACGCTGGCACTGGGGCAATCACTACAGCCACCGGGATCTATACGGGGATTTCAAATTCAGGTGGGGGCGCAATCACCACTGGGTATGGAGTTTATATTGCCGATATTGAAGCCAGTTCGAGTTTTGGAGTCTATCAGTTCGGTGCGTCCAGTTCGAACTATTTCGCAGGAAATGTGGGAATTGGAACCACCACTCCTGGACAAAAACTTCACGTTGTCGGCACCAGCGGCAACACTCTTCGCATTGTTGATGGCAACCAAGCCGTGGGACGCGTTCTCACCTCTGACGCGAATGGTGTTGCAAGTTGGGCAGCCCCTGCTGGCGGTGGGGCGTCTGCACTCGATGACTTGAGTGATGCAATCTATAACACCACGGCTTTGAGTATGTATGTGGGAAGTGGTGTCGGCGCGAACGAAAACAACAACCGAATTCAAAACACAGCCATGGGTCATCAAGCCTTATCTTCAATGAACAATGACACCTCTGATTACAACACTGCCTTCGGTTACCGCGCACTTCGCGCAAACACCACTGGACACACCAATACCGCGGTTGGAAATATCGCCCTTCAAAACAACACCACCGGATCCGAAAACACCGCATTGGGGGATATGGCTCTTAGCGGGAATACGACTGGTGTCGCAAACACAGCTTTGGGCCGCGAAGCTATCAACGCGAACAATGGAAACCGAAACGTCGCGATCGGACAAGTGGCTATGTATAACTCTTGGGGTGTGAATGAAAGTGTGGCTGTAGGCGGAAGCGCGATGATGACCTTTTCAGGTTCTGAAACGACCGCTGTCGGATATCAAGCGCTTTCAACTTTTGGCGGTGGCGGTGGACAAACCGGAGCCAGCAACGTAGCGATTGGTCGTCAATCAATGGCAAGTTCAGCCATGACAAACGCCGCTGCTCAAAACACGGCTGTGGGAACTCGCTCCCTTCAGACAATCACTTCAGGTGCAAATAACATTGCCCTTGGATATCAGGCCGGTGACAACATCACTAGCGGATCTCGTAACATCATTATCGGTCACGATATCGACGCGCCGGTTGGAACGACATCAAATCAATTGTCGATTGGAAATATTATTTTCGGTACAGGCTTAACAGGCACCGGAACAACCATCGCTGGAAATATCGGGATTGGAACAGCAACACCGGGGCAAAGGCTTCATGTCGTTGGAACCAGCGGAAACACACTCCGCATTGTGGACGGAAACGAAGCTGTTGGCCGCGTGCTTACATCTGATGCAAACGGTGTTGCAAGTTGGGCCGCGCCAAGTGGTGGGGGCGGAAGTCCAGCTGGGTCGAACATGCAACTGCAATACAATGATAATGGATCGTTTGCAGGAAGTTCAAATTTACTTTGGGATCAAGGCAACCAACGTTTACGCATCGGAGTAGGCACTCCTGAAGCAGATCTTCATGTCGGATGGGCGAACTGGAGTTCTCAAGCCTTGATCGAAACACAAAGTACAACTGGTGCGACTTATTATCCAAACGTGACCATTGCAAACTATGCGGGATCAACAAGTGGTTACGGAGTTTTAAATTTTCACAAAGCGCGCGGCACCAAGGCTTCACCCACAGCAGTTCAAGCCGGGGATGTGATCGGTCAGTTCGATGCTTACGGACACGACGGAACTTCCATGCTTTATGGTGCTGGTGTCAGTTTCAGGGCTGCACAAAATTACAGTGGTGCGGGTCGCGGGACAGACATTGTCTACACAACGGTTTCCAATGGTGCGACTGGCGGATCAGAAAAAATGAGAGTGTCGGCTGATGGAAATGTGGGAATTGGGACCTCGACTCCCGGAAGTGGTTTTAGTGACGGACAAGCTCCTCGCTACCTGCATATTGCACAAACTAGCGGTCAAGGAGTTTTGGCGTTAAGTAACGATCAGACGACGCTAGGAACAACCTTAGGATCGATTTCATTTGGCTCGACTGGTAGTGCTGCCTTAGACAAACGTGGAGCTGCTATTCACAGTGTTTTGACCGCAGGTTCCGGAACAAATTTGTATGCAAGGCTTGGATTCTGGACAACGAATGGCGGGGGAATCACCGAACGAATGACGATCAATAGCGGTGGAAACGTTGGGATTGGGACGACTAATCCCCAAGCGCACCTTCACACGGCAAGTTCATCCAATGTGCACTTTAGATTGGAAAGTGGCACTGGCCTTGCGAGTAGTATCTCACATTATAACGGCGCGACTGGCGGAGGAGGAATAGTGTTGTTCCCTGCCAGCGACACTAGAGTACTTTCGATCGTCAAGAGCGACTTGAGTAACACAAACGCACCTCTCACCGTTCTGCAGAACGGTAATGTAGGAATTGGAACGACCGCTCCCTCCACACTTCTTCACATCAACTCACCTTCAACCTCATCAATAGCCGTCGCCACACTCGCCACATCAGGCGCAGGTGGACGCCCCCACCTTTTGTTTCGAGCTGAAGGAATAGATTACGGATGGATGGGATATGGTTCTACGGGTGGAGACACCATAGGCTTTATGAATTATTTAAATGCCCCCCTCATCATCGGTACAAACAGCACAACACGAATGACCGTCACTGCTGCCGGTAACATCGGTATCGGCACAACCAGTCCATCAGAGCGATTACAAGTTGCAGGAAACGTTCGTGCGGACAGTTATCTCACTCCATCTGATCGAAATTTGAAAACGAACGTTGAGACGTCATCTGGTTTAAGTGATCTCTTGAAAATTCGCGGAGTGAATTACACTTTAAAGAAAAATGGCGACAAAGAATCCGGCGTCATCGCACAAGAGGTTGAAGCCGTGTTTCCGTGGATGGTTTCAACAGATCAATCAACAGGGCTTAAAGCAGTCAAATATCAAAATTTAATTGCACCCTTGATCGAATCCACCAAAGAAATCTATGAGATGTGTGAAATGAGCACCGATCAAATTTCTTCTCTTGAGGAACAGGTTAATTCTCACGACCGTCGTATCAGCTCTCTTGAAGAGGAAAATAAACTGCTTAAAAATGCCTTGAAAGAAATTCGAGCTGAACTCGAAGAGATCAAACGCTCGCACTCCAAGTAAGACCAAAGCAAGAGATTATCTTAATTTAAAACGTATCTTCTTAAGACACGTGTGTGTCGACACATTCAATAATATTCCTTAACTGCCGATAAGTTATTGAAGCGATTGAGGCTTTTCAATACTGAAGAGGACGTTTTGGGATTAATGAGAGCTAAAAATCTTATTCTTTTCCTAACGGGAACTAAAGTTCTCTTGTTTTCTTGTTCGCTATTTGCGAGCTCTGGTGTGACTTATCACGGTCGACTTTTAAAACCAGACGGACTTCCGGTCACATCGAGCAACGTCCAGTTCAGAATGCAAATCAGAACTCCCGGCACTCAAGACTGTTTGATGTATGAAGAAATTCAAACCCAAGATTTGTCTTCAACAGGTGGGATGTTTTCACTGAGCCTTGCTGATGGAAGTGGCGTGAGACAAGACACTCATCACAGCTGGACATTGTTTGACGCTTTTTCGAATCGAAAAGATTTTAGTTTTATTGCGCAAGATTGCACGGGCGCCACAAGTTACTCGCCCGATGTTGGCGATAACCGAAGATTCAGAGTTTTCTTTAATGATGGAAGCTTTCCGGATTGGGAAGCTTTGCCCATTCAAACAATTAATTTTATACCGATGGCCATCGAAAGTTATGCGGTCGGCGGATTCACTTCAAAATCACTTTTAAGAGTTGAAGACGCGGGAACTCTTGGTGACGTCGCTCCCCTTCAAACAGCGCAGTTTAATGAAATTATCAGTCTTGTGTCTGGCACATCTTCACTTTACACCCGCGCTGGACAACTGAATGGTTCAGCCCTTCCAAGTTTTAATGCTGGCGAATCAGTTCGGTGGAACGGTTCAAGCTGGCAAGCATTCACTCCACTGGTGACCGAAAGTGATCCGACCGTGATGGCTTTCGCAAAAGCTTCTCTACCAAGCTGTGCAGCGAATGAACGACTGACTTCAAATGGCACTACATTAAGTTGTCAAAGTGTTGATGACGCTGGGTGGACGGCGGTTGATGCGACAGACACGACCAAAGGAATTGTCAATGTGCCAACGGCCGGCGGACTTGTGGTCAATGCCGGATCGATTGCACTCCCCGATCAGACGCTCACCCCGGGAAGTTTCGCAAAAGTGACCGTCGATATTAAAGGACGAGTGACTGCTGGATCAACTTTAAGTGAATCGGATATTCCACAACTTACAGGTTCGGGAAATGGAGTGGATGGATCAGCCATCACCGGTGATTTGAATGTGAGCGACATCACGGCCACAAATCTTTCATCCACCGGAATTTCGACTCGGCAGTTTGATCTGTATGATTCAGACAACTCAAATCACATTGCATTGAGAGCTCCGGCAACGACTGATTTGACTTCAAATTACACTCTTATTTTGCCAAACGTCTTAGGATCAGCAAATCAGATCCTTGGAATGAACAATGCTGGAAGTGCTTTAGAAAATAAATCAATCACCGCAGGCACAGGCGTGACGATCAATCACTCAGCCGGCGGAATTCAGATTTCTGCCACTGGAAGTGGTGGGACTGTCACCTCGGTGACAGGAACGGCACCGATTGTGGTGGCGACGGGCACCACCACTCCGGTGATTTCAATTTCAGACACCGGAACTGCCGGCACCTATGGAAACTCAAATCAGTTTCCTATCATCACGACTGATGAAAAAGGTCGTATTTCAAACGTCACTCTGCAGACGGTGAACAACTCACCCGTTGGCTCAACACTTCAAGAAGGCCAAACATTTATTGGTGATTCATCTAATGAAGCACAAGCCAAATTCATAAACACCGCAGACATTCGATCGAGCATCGCACCTTATAATCCCGTTTTTCCAACAAACTGCGGAGCGGACGACACATTAACTTGGTCGGCACTGACCGATGTGTACTCTTGCACGACCATTTCAATTGATGCTTCACAAGTGGCAAATCTTCCGTCAAGATCACTCAATAGCTTATCTGCAGATGATCAGTTTCTTTCAACCGGCACTACTGGCACCGCACCAAATTGGGTGTCAGCCACCAACACTCACACATTAAATATTCCGCTTGCGTCAGGCGCAGGCGTCACTGCAGGTTTGATTTCAAAAACTCAATACGACGCGTTCTCAGCGAAACAAGATGCACTCGGATACACTCCGCTTAATGCTGCAAATAACTTAAGTGATCTGGCAGATGCGGCCACCGCAAGAACGAATCTTGGCCTTTCAAACACCATTTCAGATGGTGATACCGCTGGCGGCGATTTGACCGGCACTTATCCAAACCCAACTCTTATTGCAAGTGGCGTGACTGCCGGAACATATTCGAAAGTCACCGTCGACACTAAGGGCCGAGCGATCTCAGGTTCAGCACTTGATGAATCAGATATTCCTGATCTTTCTTGGGCGAAAATCACTTCAGGAAAACCAACCACTCTTTCTGGATACGGAATTACAAATGGAGTCGTGAATGCCGGCACCACGCCAAGCATTCAATCAGGAACAGATGCCGCAAAACCTGCGGCTTCAACGGCGGGTCGACTTTATGTCACCACCGACACTCAAAAAATTTACCGCGACTCTGGGTCAGCCTGGGTCGAAGTTGCCAACGTAGATAGTGGCGCTGGTGGAACAGTCACAAGCGTTTCAGGAACGGCTCCAATTCAAGTGGCCACAGGCACAACCACTCCAGAAATTTCAATTTCAGACGCCACCACTTTGGCAAAGGGAGTGGTGCAAGTCGGAACGGGCTTAAGTGTGACATCTGGAATCATTTCGCTTCCAAACACGGGCACCGCAAACACCTACGGATCAGCCACTCAAGTTCCGGTGCTGACGACAGATGCTCAAGGCCGCGTGACAAGCGTGACAAACACCACCATCTCTGGAGTTTCACCTGCAGGATCAACTTTGGCCGCAAACCAAGTTTACATTGGCAATGGATCTAACGTTGCCGCTGCTCGATTTTTTGGGATTGGAGATTTAAGAAACGGATCGGGATCTGTTCAGTTTCCAAACGCCTGCACAAGCGCGCAAACAATGACTTGGTCGGCGATCACTGACGTATTTAGTTGTGTCAATATCGCCATCGACGCCACTCAAGTGGCCAACATTCCGGCATCACCTTGGACAGTGAGTGGAGCAAATGTTTACCGCCCCAGTGGCACCGTTGGAATTGGAACCACAAATCCAATTCGCGCCCTTGAAGTGGTCGGCGCCATTCGCGCAACTTCAGGCTCTGCGCAGATTCAGTCGCAAAGAACAGATGATTCCACACAGGCCAATTATTATGGTGGATACAATCAAGATGGCAGTCTTGCCTTTCTTGCTGGTTACGACAGTTCAGGAAATAACCTGAACTTCACCAATTACAAAGCGGGCTCAGTAAGAATTTCGAATCCAAATGGTGCTTTAACTCTAGCGCAAGCAGGAAACTTCGGAATAGGAACCAGCTCTCCTGCAGCGTCCACAGTGTTAGATCTTACATCGACAACCCGAGGATTTTTACCTCCGCGAATGACCACCACTCAGCGAAACGCAATTTCTTCGCCCGCGGCCGGATTGACAATTTTCAACACCACCGCCAATCAACTTCAGGTTTTTGATGGATCGGTTTGGAGTAGTGCCAGCGGAAGCGGAACTCAAGAGGTCTCGCAAGCCTCTGGCACCAGCATTTTGAATACCTATTTTGATGTGCTCTCACTCACCGTGACCACCGGAGGTCGCTACCTTATTTTAGCAAACGGGCAAACAAACTCGGGCTACCCATGGGCTTACTTTTCGTCGCAATGTCGACTTCATAGAAATGGTTCAATCATTGATGATAAGAATTTTTATTATGGTGGCGGGCAAAACGGAAGCACCGCTGGGTTTCCGCAAACCCTCTACTCAGTTCAAACTCTTTCTACAGGTGATGTGATCAAAGTCGATTGTTATGCCTCTACCGATGCCACAACGGCTACGGCGTCTGGATTTAAAATTTCACTTTTAGGACTTGGAATCAGCAATAGCAGTGGTGCGGACAATATGGGTAACCACACATTAAGTCAGAATTTAATTTTAGGATCACATTGGTTGTCCGGTGATGGTGGTACTGAGGGGATTCGCGTCGATGCGAATGGTTATGTCGGAGTGGGAACTTCAACTCCGGCATCTTTGCTAGATGTTCGCTCTGCAAGCTCTGGGGACAATGGAATTTCGCTCTCAACACCAGCCACAGGAAATGCTCCATTTCTTACTTGGCGCACCGGTGATGCCACAAATAATAAATATGGCATGCGTCTTTTGGGCGGAGCTTCTTCAATTTTTCAAGTAGGCGCTGGTGATCAAGGTGGATTCACTCCACATTTGAGCGTCCAGTCAGCAACTGGAAATATCGGAATAGGAACCTCTAGTTTCACAGGGCCCGGCACGGCCTCAGCGCGTGTGCGAATTTCTCGCCCTTTAAACACATGGGGGCTAGTGATTGCCGGTGAAGGAACTAACCAATCCGACATGGTATTAAGCACTCCTGGCAACACCGCTGGCTCTCGCAACGCTCAAATTGTAAACGCTGGTGACAAACTGATGTTTAGATCTTTGAATGACGATGGAACTCAAAAATCATCGACGTTAAATATTGATTTAGCGACAAACAATGTCGGTATTCAAAACACTAATCCCTCTAATGCCCTTCATGTCACGGGAAGTATCGGCGCCACCGGATGGGTTGGGGCTGGATGCGAAGGTTCATGCAGCACAGATGCTTATGCGATTATGTATGCTGATGGTCTGATCAGGACATATGACGGAAGCTCTGGTGTGTGTAGCAAAGCCGGCGGTTCAGCGACATTCACTTGTGC
>FLYM01006000.1_pt1 | contig 22093 bp, 17 predicted proteins | sample 1122581 | NCBI WGS metagenome assembly FLYM01 (sample SAMEA4346789, study PRJEB14843) | hot springs metagenome | biome: Terrestrial Biome; feature: Habitat; material: Sediment | place: India | collected 2012-06-12 | depth 1760 m
CATAGACTTAATAAATAAAGCTCCAGATGATGAATTAATAGTAAGAGTAAAAACGAAGTCAGGCGAATATGATTATATTATTTCTGCTTTAGGAGTAATAGTGCATCCAGATTATGTAAGAAAGTTTACCAGAGATAACAAGAGTGTGAATGATCTTTTTAATAAATTGAAAATAGAGCCAAATGAAAGATATAGGATTATAGAAGATATCTATAAGGTTTTGAAGGATAAAGGATGGTTAGGGGAACCTTATAGTTCGCAAAGCTTCCCAAACCTGTTTATTAAGTCCAAGGATATAGGTTTTTCACCGAATATACTTATAGGGAATAATAAAAAGACTCACATCGACCGCCTCTGGTTTGAAATTACGAAGAATGGTATATATGCTATGTCTGAGAAGTTCCATGGAGGTGAGCCTATAAATCTGGGAATAATAAATGCGATATATAATAAAAGTCGTGATGTAGAAGGTTTTCTCAAATCTATAGAAGAAGAGTTAAAAAGACTTGGTTTTAAAACAAACATTGCTGGATACCATCAATTAAAGGTGGATAATTCAGACTTAATAGCATTTCGAAGAGATTTAAACGATGTAATTAGCAAAATAGACGAGAAAAACAAACCAGATATATATTTGGTGTTTTTCCCTGGTGAACCAAGAGAGGATGATTATGATGGTTTCTACGATGAGCTTAAGATGGTATGCTTGAAAGAAGGTTTACAAAGTCAAGTAGTATATGAGCGCACAATTGGAAATAAATTTGCACTAAGAAATATAGTCTTAGGTATTATTGGGAAAACAGGCAACAAACCTTATATTTTAGGAGAGTCTTTGGATTTTGCAGATTACTTAGTGGGGCTTGATAGAAGCGGCATACAAAAGGATAAATTAGCTGGGACTATAAACGTGGTAGGTTTTGTAAGGATATACCAAAATAATGGCGAGTTTCTGCGGTATAAATTCTACAATATGTTGGTTGAGGGTGAAACTATACCGGAGAAAGTTTTGAATTCTCTTTTTAATGACCTTAAATTTGAAAACAAAAAGGTAATAATCCACAGGGATGGGCTTTTTCGCGGAAATGAAATAGAGGTTTTGAAAAAGATTGCGCACAAATTAAACTCAGAGTTTTACTTTATTGAGGTAATTAAAAATGATGTTCCGCGGATATATGAGTTTGACAATGGGATAGCTAAAAAAGCGGAAAAAGGAACAGCCTTTAAATTGAATGATAAAGAAGCTATTTTAGTCACTTCCTCTCCTCAAAAAGGTACACCAAGGCCGCTAAAAATCAGGACAGATGGTAAATTAGATATTGAAAAGGCTATTCACTCTGTCCTTTCTATGACCATTCTTCATTATGGCTCTCTTATCCAACCACGTCTACCGGTAACCACCTACTATGCAGATAAGATAGGCAAATTTATATTAAGAGGAATTGAACCCAAAGAACCAGAGGGCAATATTCCCTTTTGGTTATAGGCTAAGTCAAAACTAAGACTAAAATATAAATTATGGACCTAAGCAAGATAAGGAACTTTTCCATCATAGCCCATGTGGACCACGGTAAGTCTACCCTTGCGGACAGGCTTTTGGAGTTCACCGGCGCAGTATCAAGGAGAGAGCTAAAGGAACAAATGCTGGATACTTTGGAGATTGAGAGGGAAAGGGGTATAACTATAAAGCTCCAGGCAGTAAGGATGTTTTACAAGGCAAAGGATGGAGAGGTATATACCTTGCATCTTATAGATACGCCGGGGCATGTGGACTTCTCTTATGAGGTTTCAAGGGCTTTGGCTGCATGCGAGGGAGCCTTGCTTTTGGTGGATGCCACGCAGGGCATAGAGGCCCAAACGGTTGCTAACTTCTGGAAAGCCATAGAGCAGGACCTTGTGATCATACCGGTCATAAACAAGATAGACCTTCCGGCGGCGGACCCAGAGAGGGTAAAAAGGCAAATAGAAGAAATATTGGGACTTCCATCGGAGGAGGTAATCCTTGCCTCAGCAAAGGAAGGCATAGGCATAGAAGAGGTGTTGGAAGCCATAGTGAAAAGGATACCACCACCCAAGGGAGACCCTACAAAGCCTCTAAAAGCCCTCATCTTTGACTCATACTACGACCAATATAGGGGTGCTGTTGCCTTTGTTAGGGTCTTTGACGGTGAGGTAAGGCCCGGCACGCGCATAAGGCTCTTTTCCACCGGAAAAGAGTTTGAAGTGACAGAGGTGGGCGCCCAAACGCCAAAGCTTACAAAGTTTGAAAAGCTTTCTGCGGGGGATGTGGGATACATTGCAGCCTCCATAAAGGATGTTAGAGATATAAGGGTCGGTGATACCATCACCGACGCAAAAAATCCAACTCCAGAGCCAGTGCCAGGCTTTAGGCCAGCCAAGCCCATGGTTTATGCAGGCATATATCCCTCCGAGGGCTACACCTATGAAGAATTAAGGGAGGCTTTGGAAAAGTATGCCATAAACGATGCGGCCATACAGTTTGAGCCAGAGACATCTCCAGCCCTTGGCCTTGGCTTCAGAGTAGGCTTTTTGGGCCTTTTGCACATGGAGATAGTGCAGGAGAGGCTTGAAAGGGAGTATGGTGTAAGCATAGTGACCACTGCGCCAAGCGTGGTATACAGGGTTAGGTTCAAAAATGGCCAGATAAAGGAGATAAGAAACCCTTCCGAGCTTCCAGAAAACTGGGGCATAATAGAAGCCATAGAAGAGCCCTTTGTGCTTCTTACAATTATTACTCCCAAGGATTACGTGGGCAACATAATGAACTTATGCCAAGAAAAGAGGGGCGTTCAAAAGAAGTTTACATACCTTGACCCAAACACGGTAATGCTTGAGTATGAGATGCCTTTGAGTGAGATAATATTGGACTTCCATGACAAGGTAAAGAGCCTTTCAAAAGGCTACGCCTCTTACGATTATGAATTTATAGGTTTTAGGGAAGAGGACCTTGTAAGGTTAAACGTCTTTATAAACAACGAGCCAGTGGATGCTCTTTCCTTTATAGTTCATAGGGACAAGGCTTACAGGAGGGCAAGACAATTGGTAGAAAAGCTAAAGGAAGTCATACCAAGACAGCTCTTTGAGGTAAAAGTTCAGGCTGGAATAGGAACAAAGATAATAGCCTCAGAAAGAATTCCACCCCTTAGGGCAAACGTAACGGCCAAGTGCTATGGTGGAGATGTGACAAGGAAGAAAAAGCTCTTGGAAAAGCAAAAGGAAGGAAAGAAGAGGCTAAAGCAGTTTGGAAAGGTGGAATTGCCTCAGGAGGCCTTTTTGACCGTGCTTAAGGTAGATTAAACATTTCCTTTGCCTTTATAAGCTTTACTATCATCTCGTTTGTAGGCACCTTTATTCCCTTTTCCTTTGCAAGCTCCACCAAGGCACCGTTTAAGGCATCTATCTCCGTTTTGCCCCTCTTTACGTCTTCCAGCATGGAAGGGTAATGGTCAGCCGTTGGCGGTATGAGCCTCTCATAAAAGTGTCTTTTGTAATCTTCTGGGCCTTTCCAAAAGGTCTCTATGGAGTTTGCCCTTAGGACATTAAAGGCCTCCTCTATTATCCTGTCCATAAGCTCCTTTGTGTATGGATTTTTTGCAAGGTCTCCGTAGCTTCTTTCAAAGAGGGCTCCCAAAGGATTCAAGGCACAGTTATAGAGTATCTTGTCCCAGAGGTATTTATAAACCTCCTTCTCATACCTTGTGGGTATGCCAGCCTTGGAGAAAAGGTCTGCCAGGTCTTTCAAAAATCCTTCCTCCATGATGCCCGATGGGTCTCCGATCACCACATCATCGGCGCATACCGTTATCCTCACATGACCCCACTCTAAAAGCTTGGCGCCAAAGATAACCCTGGATAGGATAACTTTACCCTTTCCAAAATACCTTATAGCCTTTTCATAGTTGCCATAGCCATTTTGTGCTACCATCAAAAGACTTTTTCCTTTGCTTAAAGGCTCTATATCCTTCAAAGCCCTCTCTGTGTCATAGCTTTTTACCGTAAGGATTATAAGGTCTGGCTCAAAGTCAAGGAGTTCCAAAGAGTCTATGGCTTTTACCTCTTGCTCAAACTCTCCCCATAGGCCTTCCACCCTTATTCTGCTTAAACTCCTTCCCTTTTTTAAAAGCCCTACAGCCCTGTGTCCAGCCCTGCTTAAAAAGGCAAGGTAGGTGCTTCCAAGGGCACCCACACCCACCACCAAAAATTTCACTCCTTTTCCTCCAGCTTTACAAGTGGTAGTAGGTCTCTTAGGTCTATGTATCTGTCGCAGGCGTTTACAAGCTCAACCGCCGTGGCCTCCTTTGTAGAAAGGCATATTATCTCTTTCCCAAAGTTCCTCAAGGTCCACACAAGCCTTTCAAAGTCCCCATCGCCGGTGCATAAGATGGCAGTATGGTAGTTATCCTTTGTTAAAAGGGCATCTATGGTTAGGTTTACATCAAGGTCTCCCTTGTATGTGCCGTCCTTTAGCTGTTTTATGGGCTTTTTAACCACCGTTATACCGCTAAAAGCCAAAAACTTGATAAAATCCTCCTGCTTTTCATCCCCTTCTCTGTAGGCAAGATAAAAGAAGGTGTTGTATATGTCAAACTCCACCTTAAAGTAGTTTACAAGCTTTACAAGGTCAATCCTTTGATGGAGTATATTCTTTTGGATAAAGTAAAAGTTTGCCCCATCAATGAATATACATGCCCTTCTCTTCATTCCTGAATATACCATATCCTTATCCCCACCGATACGTGTGAATTTCTCTCCCAAAGAGTTTCTACGCTAACTATCTTAGGCTTATTTAACTTTATCCATTGGTTCACCTGCTCTTCAAGGAGCTGTTCCATGCTCTCATCTCTAAAAGGTGTAAGCTTTCTATGAAAATCCTTAAATCTTAGCTCCATTAGGTAATTTCCTCTTCGTAGTAAGATACTACCACCTTTGCAGGCCTTAAAACTCTATCGTGCAACAGGTAGCCCTTTCTTTCAACCCTTATGATGGTATTGGGTGGCACATCTTGATTGTATTCTTTATCCACGGCCTCCGCAAGGTATGGGTCAAACTCCTTCCCTTCCAGCTCCATAGGCCTTATGCCATGCTTTTCCAGTATTCTAAGAAGTTCTTTGTATATGAGTTCAAAGCCCCTTCTAAAGCCTTCCAAGTCTGCACCCTCATACTGGAAGGCCCTTTCAAAGTTATCCACTATCTCAAGAAGGTCAAGGGCGAGTTTCTCATGGCCATACTTTCTTAGCTCCTCAAGGTCTCTCCTGTATCTTTCCTTGAGGTATTCCGCCTCCCTTTGAAGCTCCACATACCTTTGATTTATAGCCCTTGCTGTACTCTCAAGCTTTAAAACCTTCTCCTCAAGCTCCTTTATTCTAATATCCTTTTCATCTTCTACGTGTGCTTCTGTAGTTTGCTCTAAGGCTTCTTCCTTCTTTTCCTTCTCTTCCATAAGATTTAATTATAGCACCCTACAGAGTTGCTATAGCCATTTTGGGCTCATAGCACTCTGTATAAGATGTATCAATGCTTAGAGGATTATTTACAAAAAAAATTCTCAATGCACAACTGGAGGTTCGCTGCAATTTTGCTTCACTTGAACCACTTGACAGATTACTAAAATTGGTGTATTATCTATGCTAGCTTTAGGTGGTGGGTGTTGGGTTTTATCTGAACTATGTGGGATGTAAACACAGGAGGGATAGGGCTTCCCTTAGCCTTCTTATGCCTTCTTTTATGTGGTCTTCCGAGACACAGTAAGAAAGCCTCAAATATCCCTCTGCGCCAAAGGCAGAGCCCGGCACGCCAGCAACCCTTCCCTTTTCTATAAGGTAGTCTGCAAGCCTCAGGTCGGAGCCAAGCTTTTCGGAGTAGGCCTTGAGGTTTGGAAATATATAAAAGGCTCCCTTGGGCTTTACCACGCTCACATTGGGTATTTCCTTCAGAAGTTCATAAGCCAAGTCTCTCCGCCTTTCAAAGGTCCTTCTCATATTCTCCACAAACTCCTTGGCCTTTGGATTTTTTAGGGCTTCTAAGGCTCCATACTGGGCAAAGGTGGTAGCGTTGGATATACTCTGACTGTTTAAATCCGCAATCACTTTGGCGTACTTTTCTGGACAGGCCACATATCCCACCCTCCAGCCTGTCATGGAAAAGGTCTTTGAAAAGGCGTTTATGGTAAAGGTTATCTCTTTTACCTCCTTTGAAAAACTGGCTGGGCTTACAAACTTTTCACCATCGTAGAGAAAGGCCTCATAGCACTCATCGGAGACCAAGAATATGCCCTTTTCAAGACAAAGCTGGGCTATCTTTCTTTGCTCTTCTTCCGGCACCACCGCACCCGTTGGGTTGGAAGGAGAGTTGAGTATGAGCATCTTGGTCCTTGGTGTTATGTAATCCTTTAGCATCTCTGCCTTTAGCACAAAGCCTTCCTCTTCCTTTAATGGTACTTCCACCACCTTGGCACCACATAAAAGTATCTGTTCTGGATAGGTAACCCAGTAAGGTGAGGGAAGCAATACCTCATCCCCTTCTTCAAGGAGGGCAAGCATGACCAAAAAGAGGGCCATCTTGGCACCTGCTGTTACCACAATCTCCGAAGGCTTATACTCTACGGAGTTTTCCTTCAAAAGCTTTTCCGCAAGGGCTTGTCTTAATTCGGGTAGGCCTGCGGAGGGTGCGTACTTTGTTTTGCCATCTTTTAAAGCCTTTATACAGGCTTCCTTTATAAAGTCTGGTGTATCAAAGTCTGGCTCACCAGCACCAAAGCCTATTATATCCACACCTTGAGCCTTTAGCTGGTTTACCTTTGCCGTGAGGGCAAGGGTAGGCGCCGGTTTTATGTGAGAGACTCTCCTTGCAAGCATAAAGCTATTATAAAGTAATTTTGAGATTAAAGTTTAAAAAGGCAGTGTTTTATCACACATGCAGGTTCATTATGAGGGCTGTAGCCACCGCTCCAGCCATTTCAGACCTATATATATAGGGTTTAAGAATTAAGGTTAAAAAACCTCTATTTTTTAGGAGTTCCACCTCCTCTTGGGAGAAGCCCCCCTCGGGACCTACCACTATCCCATAACTTTCCCTGCTTAAGTCTATATCTTTTATGCTTAAGCTTCCCCCAAAGTTATCCAGCACAAGGGAAACCTCCTCCCTCGGATAAAGGTCTGTTAGCTTAACAGGGCTGTCTATTTCCATAGGCCTTGGTCTTTTGCACTGCTTAAAGGAAGCTAAACTTATCCTTCTCCACCTTTCCATCTTTTCTTTTATCTTTGATATTTCTTTAAAGCCCCTTTTGCATATAACTGGAGCGAGCTTGAAGGCGCCCGCCTGGCTTACCCTATCTATTACCTCGTCCATTAGGCTAAGCTCTATGGGTATACATTGATATACCACAATCGTAGGTTTGGTAGGTGGTTTTTCAATCTCCTCCAATATGGAACATAGTGCATAGTCTTTGTTTATCTGTGATATAACGGCTAAATAAAGCTTGTCTTCACAATAGACCTCCAGCCTTTCCCCTTCTTTAAGTCTTAAGGCTTTTAAGTGTTTAAATTCTGAATTGCTTATCTTTAATAAGCTCCCCTCCCTCTGAGCGCATATTAGCCTTTCCATACCAATAAGAAGAGGCGGGCAAAGCCCGCCGCTTAGGCCTACTTACTTTACAGACTCTCTTAGGTCCTTTGCAGGCCTAAAGACCACCACCTTCCTTGCTGGGATCTTGATCTCGGCTCCGGTCCTTGGGTTGCGACCTTTCCTTGCTGCCCTGGTCCTAACTGCAAATATACCAAAACCAGGCACTGCAACCCTTTCACCCTTTTTGAGGGCCTCTGAAACAGCTTGGATGGCAGCTTTGAGGGCAGCGTCCGCCTGCTTTTTGGTGATACCTGCCCCTTTGGCTATGGCTGAAACAAGTTCTGCTTTGGTCATGGCGTTCCCTCCTTAAAAGTATTTAATAGGTAGTATAATCATATATCAATACAAGTCAAGATGCAATAGTATTTTTAAGGTTTTTATCATGAAAAGCTTGATATTTGCTCTTTTGGCAAGTTTAACATGGGGAATAGCTCCCATCTTCTTTAAGCTTGGCTTGAAGGGAGGTATTCCTCCAATTGTGGCTTTGGTCTTCCACAACCTTTCTGCCTTTCTTTTAGCTTCGGTAATAGTGGTGGCTACTACGGGTATAAAGATGGACTTTTCTATTAAGGACCTCTTTTTTATAGCCATTGGAGGCATTATGTCCGGCTTTTTGGGGCTTTTTTTCTTCTTTAAAGCGGTAAAAGAGGGGCATGTATCGGTGGTGGCTCCCATAGCCTCTACTTCACCTCTATGGGGTTCCCTTGTGGCCTTTTTGTTCCTTGGTGAGCCTTTTAGCTGGCTTAGGCTCTTTGGTATACTTCTTGTAGTATGTGGAATAGTTCTTATAAGCCTCTCCTCTGGAAGGTAGCCCTTTCCATATTTGCTGGCACCTTTCTTTACCTTCCCTTTTCCAAGTATGAGCTATGGCCCTTAGCCTTTTTAGCCTTTTTGCTTTTGCTAAGGTTTAAGGATACTACCTTTTGGCTTCTTAGTGGCTTTGTTTTCTTCTTTCTTTCCCTTAGGTGTGCAAGCATAGCCGCCATAGAGTTTGGTGGTATAAATCCCTTCCTCTTTTACCCAATTTTTACTCTTTTTGCCCTATTTTTGAGCCTATATCAGTTCTACCTTCCCATCAAACTCTGGCAGACCATCTTTAAAAAATTCTCCTTTTCTTTACCCTTTCTTTATGTGCTTTTTGAGCTTTTAAGGTCCTACTTCCCATACGGTGGCTTCCCTTGGCTCATCCTTGGCTCCCTCTCTGTCTATATCCCCATCATAAAAGACAGCCTTCTTTATGCCAACGTTTATATCCACAGCCTTTTACCGCTTTTTACCTCCCTTTTCCTTCTTCAAAAGAGGTTTAAGGCCCTCTTCTCCCTTTGGATAGTATTTTTTATCATGGGCCTTTTGGCCATAAAAGAAAAGGAAGACAAGCTAAAAGAGGCCAAAACTGTAAGGGTGGCCCTTGTGCAGACGGCGGTTCCACAAAAAGATAAGCTAAACAGGGAGGCCTTCAGGAGGCATTCGGAGGATATAATAGGGCTTGTGGAAAAGGCTATAAAAGATAGGCCACAGCTTGTTATCCTTCCAGAGTCTGCCCTTTCCTTTTTCTTTTCCGAAGAGGAGGATGATTACAACATAAGGCTTAAAGGCTTAAGTATAAAGGTACCTATCTTGGTAGGACTAATAGACATAAGGGAAGGTATGAGGCCCTATAACTCTGCATACCTTTTGGCGGAGGGAAGGGCTGTAGACTACTATGATAAGGTTAGGCTTTTCCCAATAGGGGAGTACATGCCAAAGCCTTTTGACTTTCTAAAGGAGTTTTTCCCGGCCATAGGCGGTATAGATTATGTAAGCGGGGATAGAATAAGGCCATTGGAATACAAGGGCATAAGCGTGGCCACTCCTATATGCTTTGAGGTGGCCTACTTTGACCTTGTGAAAAAGTTATCTCAAGGTGCTAACTTTATAGCTGTGCTTACCAACGACGGATGGTTTAAGGATTCTGACTGCACACACCAGCATTATCTTTGGGGAAGGGTAAGGGCTTTGGAAAATGGCAAATACCTTCTATGGGTTAACAATTCAAGCGATACAGGTTTTATAGACCCTTTTGGAAGGCCCATAAAGAGGATGCCCTACATGGAAAGGGGGGTGGTTATATATGAAGTCAAAGCTATACAATAACCTTCCCAACCTTATTTCCCTTAGCAGGCTACTTTTTAGCCCATTTTTATTTTTCCTGTCAGAAAAGCTTCTTCCCTTCTTCTTCCTTTCTCTTGCCCTTTCCGATGCCTTGGATGGCTTTTTGGCAAGAAGGCTAAGGCTCAAAACGGAGCTTGGAAAGGTGCTTGACCCTTTGGCGGACAAGGTTATGATGCTGTGCGGTCTTTCTCTGTGCGTTTTTAAGCTAAACAGCTTGCCAGCTTGGCTACTTTACCTTACCCTTATGAGGGACCTTTTTTTGGTGCTTGGCTCAATCCTTCTCACCCTTAGAGGCATAGGAATACCAGAGGCGAGGCCCTTGGGCAAGGCTTTTACCTTTTACCTTTCTTTACTTGTATTCCTTTCCATGATAAAGCCTTTGCCTTCATGGCCCTTGTGGCTTGCCCTCCTTCTTCTTATCCTCTCTTGGCTTGACTATTCAGTCCTTGGAATTAAAAGGTTCAGAAATCAAACTTTTTCCTTATCCTAACCCTATACTCTTGGGACCTATCCGAGTATATTCTTCCTCCTATGGAGGTATTGGGTGTGAGCTTTACTTCTCCTCCTGTGTAGGTCTCCTTTGGGTTTTTTAGTGTGCTTTGTTTGTGTTCCACGGATATTTTTTCCGTTATGTCTTTTGAGATGGTGGCGTTTATGCTCACTTCACCAGTGGGAGATACTGTTGGAGAAATTTGAAGCTTTACGTCAAGCCCAGTTATGCTTTGGGCGCCTTTCACGATTTGACTAAGCTGTGGCACTTGGCTTATAAGAGCATCCGCCACGGGTATTAAACCTTCCGTTTCTTTACCGCCCAAAACTAAGGTGGTTAAAACCTCTCTTATGTCCCTTGGTGGTTCGGACCTCACTATAGCCTTTGGATACTGTGGATTTCCTTTTATATCAATGATAATGCTGTAGTCGGGTGTAGGTGTAAGGACTGTGAGGTCAAGGTGGCTTTCTTTATTGGTAAAGGCCGCCTCCCCACGTCTAACATAAAAGTTTTTACCGAAGTAGTTGAGATTTCCACCCTTAAAGTATGCATTTAGCCTATACTCTGGTTCATAAAGGTTGCCCTTTAAGGTGGCCAGAAGGTCTGCGTATATAAAACCTTCCGGTAGGTTAATCCTCAAAGGCTCGGAGGATGTTACACTAATGTCTAGCTTTATCCTTTTATACCATTCTGGTTGGCTTTGCCTTTTTGTGGTAAGCTTTTGAAGGTTAATAAAGCCAGAGGTGTAAAACTTACCGCCTATAGAAAGGTTTTTGTAGTCTGAGATGAGACTACCTTTTCCAGACAAAAGAAGGCTTGCCCTCATGAACTGTTCTCTGAAAAGGATGGGCAAGTTTGAAAGTTCAAAATCCACTTTTGCAAGCTTTCCATCATCGGTAAAGTTGGCAAGCACATGAGCCTTTTGGTTGCCTCTAAGACTAATACTTCCAGAAAGCCTTTTTTCCCGTAGGTTGACTCGTAGCCCTCCCTCCAAAGGCAAGGCTACATACCTTGACCTAAAAAATAGCCTATCAGACTCGGCCGAAAGGGTCAAGCTTCCACCTTGATAAGAGAGGCTATAAGACACCTTACCCTCACCATCTGCCAAAATCCTGCTTTTTACAAGGGAGAAGAGCTTTGTAAGGTCTATGGTGCCAGTAGAAATAAAACTAAGAGCTTTGTTGTAGCCCGCTTTTATATTACCTTCTACAATACCTGTAATCCTCCCAGTTATGCTAAAAGTATTACCCTTGTATGTTCCCTTTTCAAAGTCAAGCCTTGAAAGAAGGTCCTGCCCAACAAAAAGCCTTATAGGCTTGATCTCCACGATCCCACTATTCCTATTTCCATTAAGTTCTATACCATCTGTCTTTATGCTTATGATGCCATCCTTTGTAGTAAAGCCCTCCAAAGAAGCCTTTATAATATCACCCTTTAGGTTAACTCCACCTTTTATAGGAAAAGAAAATTCCCTATATTTCCCCTCTCCCACAAAAGACGCATAAAGCTCCTTGTTCGCACCTTTTATGTTATAGCCACCATCCACGGAAAGTCCCATTAGCACGTCCTTGATAGACCCTGTCAGGCTGTAAGAACCTTCTTTAATACTGTATTTGCCACTGCCCCTTAACTTCTGGTCAATGTTGAAGGAAAAGGATACATTTTCTCCTTGCAACTGCCCCAAAAACTCCCCTTTTTCATAAGCAAAGTCAAAGGCCCTCACTTCCTTAAGACTTCCCTTAAAGGCTCCAAAGATATCTTCTCCCTTCTTTGTTATGTCAAAGTTCACAAGCACATGGGAAGACAGCCTATCCCTTGAAAGAAAAGCGCTAAGGCCTCCAATAAGATTAGCAGAGTTCTTATCCGCCTTTATATCCACATAACCACCTAAGGACTTTATCAAAATATCTCTATATGAGAGGTTCATATCTGTAAAAGAAAGTCTTCCAGAAAAGCTTTTTTCCTCTAAGGATCCGCCACCATGAAGAAATAAGGCATCGCCCTTTAAATTGATGCTGTAGCTATACCCATCAAGCCTAAAATGATAGCTTGCTGGCCCAAGGCCCATATCTCTATAGGTTAAGTTCAAAAGCCTTCCATCTCCTTCTGTAAAAAGCCTTCCATCCTTTATGTATAAGGACCCTTTGTATGAAAGCTTGGAAGAAAGGCTCTCTACCTGCAAAGGATAGTCCAAGAGGGCCACCTCCCCCACCACACCACCTTTTGAAAAGCTACCACCTATGCTAAGGTAAAAGGGCTGTAGCGCCAAAAAATCAAAGCTTCCCTTTGGTGTGTGGCTGTAGTCAAGGTCAAGCTTTAAGGTGCAATTGTTTAGCGCATGCTGGTCCACCCTTAAAATGGGTGCATAAGCTTGCAAGTTTAGATGTTTCTTTTCCAGATTGGCCCTTATGCTACCGCCTACCACAGAGAAGATATTCCTTTTTACGTTTAAAAGCTTGCCGTCAAGCTCAATGCCACCAAAGCTTCCCTCAAAGGTCTTATCCTTCAAAGAGTAGTCAAAGCTAAGCCATGTGTTTGCTTTCCAAAGCCTACCTTTCAAGGCATTTTCCTTCCTCCAACTCCAAAGGTATTCACCTTCTATTCCAAGGTCCCTATACTCCCTTCTGTTTTTTACCAAAAGCCCTTCTACCCTTCCAGAAAAAGCCACCTTCAACCTTGTGTATTCCACATTGCCTTCTAAGTCAAGCTTTATACCACCCATAGAGTAGCTTTCTCCTTCTACAGGCTCTATCCTTCCCCATGCCTTAAAGCTTCCTCTTTTCCCTTCCCAAAAGCCCTTAAGGTCAAAGGAATAAAGATGGCTTTTAACCTTTGCCCTATCAACTATAAACTTGTCTCCTTCCACATGGGCTTTTTCCAAATACACCTCAAGGCTATGAATGTCTTGAGAGTGCATCCAATAGGCCTTTGTCCAACCTTGAGAAAAGACATTACCCGACCTTATCTCCGTCCTTGGTATAAAAAGGGTCAAGCTTTCGCTGTAAGGTATAGAGTTGGTGGAAATATAAAGATTGTCTACCCTTAAATTTATCCTTCTTGCAAGCCTTGTAAGGTTTGTAAAATCATAATCAAAGGGTTTTTCAGATACAGCCTTTGAAACCTCTATTAGACTAAACTCTTTCGCATAAAACTGCCAAGGCAATAGATTCGCTTCCTTTATAAAAAGGTGTAGGGTAAAGTCCCCAGAAGGCAAGTATAAAAGAAAGCTTTTAAAAGTAAGGCCCCTTTCAAGGCTAAGGCTTAGACCCTCCAACTCCCAATGGATCCTTTTTGCCAAAAGATAAGGCTTTAGGAAGATAAAGTACAAAGCAAGCACCAAAAGTATAAAATAACCAACCAATCGCATAACTTCCCCTTTGGTTTATTATAGCCGTATAAAAGGGCCTGTTAAGGCTATATAATTAGGTAAGGATAACCATGAAAGAGCTTTTAAGGGCCTTTAGGGCCTGCAACTATCTTGCGGTAGGTATGATCTATTTAAAGGATAATCCTTTACTTAAGGAGCCTTTAAGAAAGGAGCATATCAAGAGAAGGCTTCTTGGACATTGGGGAGCAAGCCCCAATATAAGTTTTACCTACCTTATGACCAGTTGGATGCTTAAGAGGTATCCTTTCAAATCTATCTTGGTGGTAGGTCCTGGACATGGTGCGCCCGGCTATATAGCACCCCTTTACCTTGAGGGGACTTTAACCAAGTACTACCCACAGTTTTCTCAAGACGAGATGGGTATGGCAAGGCTCTTTAAAGCCTTTTCCTTTCCAGGTGGTTTGGGTAGCCATTGCACGCCAGACCTGCCAGGGTCTATACAGGAGGGTGGTGAGCTGGGCTACTCACTTTCTCATGCCTTTGGTGCAGTTTTTGATAATCCAGACCTTGTGGCTGTAGCCATAGTAGGAGACGGTGAGGCGGAAACCGGCCCTCTGGCCACCGCTTGGCACTCTAATAAGTTCCTAAACCCCAAAAGGGATGGCTTTGTTCTTCCAGTGCTATCTTTAAATGGCTACAAGATAAACAACCCCACCCTTTTATCAAGGATACCAAAGGAGGAGCTATTATACCTTTTAAAGGGTTATGGCTATGAAGCCTTTTGGGTGGAGGGAGAGGACCCTCAAGAGGTGGCAGAGCAGGCAAAGGAGGCTTTTGAAAGGTCCTTTGAACGTCTCTTGGAGCTGAAAGGTAAGGTCCAAAGACCCATACTGCCAGCCATAGTGCTAAAAACTCCAAAGGGGTGGACAGCTCCAAAGAAGTTTAAGGATAAGTTTATAGAAGGCTATTGGAGGTCCCATCAGGTACCTTTGACTGAGGTGCAAGAAGACCCAGACTCTTTAAAGCTTTTGGAAGAGTGGCTCCTCAGCTATCAACCCCAAGAGCTCTTTGACCAAGAAGGAAAGCCTAAAATAGATACTTCAGAGGTATTCCCAGAGGAAGGAAGGAGGTTGGGAGATAATCCTTATGCCAACGGTGGACTTCTCAGAAGGCCCTTAGAACTTCCAGACCCCGCCCAATTTTCTCAAAAGCCCTTTGAAATTGCCAGTAATACTTTGCCGCTTGGCTATTATTTAAGGGAGGTATTAAGGAAAAATCCCGACAATTTTAGAGTCTTTGGTCCAGATGAGACGGCCTCCAACAGGCTGCATCCCACCTTTGAGTTTAAAAAGGCTTGGATGTTGGATAGGCTTCCTGTGGATGAGGATGAAGGACATCTTGACCCCTTTGGAAGGATAATGGAGATGCTCTCAGAACACACCATAGAAGGATGGTTGGAAGGATATTTATTGACAGGAAGGCACGGGCTTTTAAGTACTTACGAGGGCTTTGCCCCCATAATAGCCTCCATGGTTAACCAGTTTGGCAAATGGTTAGATATAAGCCAGGATGTGCCCTGGAGAGTTCCCATAAGCTCCCTTAACCTTCTTTTAACCTCCGTAGTTTGGAGGCAGGACCATAACGGCTTTACCCATCAGGACCCAGGCTTTATAAACAGCATAGTGGATAAATGGCCTAATGTGGTAAGGCTATACTTTCCCTGCGACGCCAACAGCCTTTTAGCCACGGCACATCTCTGCCTTCAATCCACCAACCGGATCAACATAATAGTGGCAGACAAGCAGGCCCATCTCCAATACCTGGACTATCAAAGCGCCTTAGAACACGCCATAAAAGGTATAGGAATATTTGATTTTGCAAGCACCCATCTGGATAGAGAACCGGATGTAGTAATAGCCAGCTGTGGGGATATACCCACCAAAGAGGCAATAGGCGCCTCTTTGATCCTTTCTGAACTTTTTCCAGACCTCGCCATAAGGTTTGTAAACGTGCTAAACCTCTTTAGGCTTACTCCAGATACGGAGCACCCAGACGGCTTACAAGATAGGGACTTTGACGCCTACTTTACCACAGAAAAGCCCATCATCTTTAACTTTCATGGATACCCATGGCTTATACACAGGCTCACCTACCGCAGGAAAAACCACAAAAACCTCCATGTGAGAGGCTATAGGGAAAACAGAAGAATAGGCATTGACGCCATTCACCTTCAGCCCTTTTTAAAGGGAAGGGGAGGAATTACCACACCCCTACAGCTTGCCATAATAAACCAGATAGACCGCTTTAGCATAGCCATTGATGTGATCCAAAGAGTGCCATCCCTTCAACTAAAGGGTGCCAAAGCCATAGACATGCTTAAAAACATGCAGATAAAGGCTCTTAAGTATGCCTACCAAGAGGGAGTGGACCACCCGGAGTTTTCCGATGAGAACTTTCTTATCCCTAAACTACGGAAGTAGCTCCTTAAAGTTTGCTTTCTTTGAAGAGGAAAGGTTAATCTTCAAGGGAGGTATAAAGACAAAAGACCTAAAGGATTTTGAAAAGGCTTTATTAAGCATAAAATCAAGGCTGGAAAGGGACCCCTATGCCATAGCCCATAGAGTAGTGCACGGTATGGACCACAAGGGACCCATACCTATAGACCAAAACAGCTTATCTCTTCTAAAGGAGCTTGCAGACATAAACCCGCTCCACAACGCCATAGCCTTCCACTGTATAAGCCTTAGCCTTGACCTATTCCCGCATAGCAAACACTACGCCCTTTTCGACACAGACTTTCACAAAAGCCTGCCAGAGCATGCCCAACTTTACGGCATAAACCTACAACTTTACAAAAGGGGTATAAAAAGGTATGGTTTTCATGGCATATCCTACTCCTACCTTTTGGAGAGGTCAAAGGAGATATTAAAAAAAGAAAAGCCCAACTTGATAATGATGCATTTGGGGGCTGGCTGTAGCATATGCGCCATAAAGGGAGGGGTTTCTGTTGATACTTCCATGGGTTTTAGCCCCTTAGAAGGCCTACTTATGGCCACAAGGCCGGGGGACCTGGACGCTGGCGTGGTTTTACAGCTTTTAAAGGAAGGCTACACAGCAAAAGACATAGAAGACCTTTTTTATCACAACTCTGGCCTAAAGGGACTTTGGGGAAAGGAAGATTTTAAAGAATTGATAGAATCCATGGAGAAAGACCCTATGGCAAAGCTTACCTTTGATGTTTTTCTTTACAGGCTTCTCAAATATGTGGGCGCCTACTGGTTTGTTTTAGGTGGTATGGTGGATGCCCTTGTCTTCTCTGGAGGAATAGGTGAGAACAGCCCACAGCTACGCCTAGCCCTTTGTGAAAGGCTAAAGCCCTTTGGTGTGTTAATAGACTATCATAAAAACGAGGAGGGAGAAAGCATTATAAATACTGAAGAGAGTAAAGTAAAGGTCTTAGTTTTAAAAACAGATGAAGAGCTTCAGATGGTAAGGTTGTTGAGACAAACCTTAAGATAAAAGTATCTCCACCATCTTTTTAAAGTCTATCCCCGCCCTTTGGCACGCCATAGGAAAGAGGCTAAGCTCTGTCATGCCCGGAATGGTGTTTACCTCCAAAAGGTATGGTATGCCTTCCCTTGAAACTCTAAAGTCCACTCTTGAAAAGTCCTTAAGCTCAAGGTAAAGGTGAGCCCGTAGGGCTATATCTTGTAGCTCCCTGTTTAGCTCCTCATCCTCGGAGAAGATATACTCCGTCATGCCCTTTGTGTATTTGCTCTCGTAGTCATAAAGGCCCTTCTTAGGTCTTATCTCAATAGGTGGCAAGGCTTGGCCCTTTAAGATGCCCACGGTAAAATCCCTACCTTCAATGAACTCTTCCACCATCACCTTTTTTGACAGTTTAAAGCACTCACCTATAGCTTCCTTTAGCTCCCTTTGGTCCTTTACCACAAAAAGCCCCACGCTTGATCCTTGGTCTGCAGGCTTTACAACGGCAGGGTAAGTATTCCATTCAATGCCTTCCTCTGGAGACCTAAGGCATATCCATTTTGGCACCTTAATGCCATGAAAGGAAAGGACCTTTTTTGTTATATCCTTGTCCATGGCCAAGGCGCTTCCCAGCACACCAGAACCCACATAGGGAATGCCCAAAAGGTCCAAAAGGCCTTGCACCCTGCCATCTTCTCCGTAGGTGCCATGAAGGGCTATAAAGACCTTGTCCGGCCTTATGGCCTTTAACTTTTCACAAAGGTCCTCTTCTAAGTCCAAAGCTATGGCCTCATGTCCCAGTTCTTGCAAGGCCCGCAAGACTGCCTGACCGCTCTTTAAGGAGATTTCTCTTTCACTGGACCTTCCTCCCATAAGCACAACCACTTTCAATTAGCCTTACCTCCTCTTCCAAGCTTATACCAAAGCTTTCAAAGACCCTTCTCTTTGCCTCTTGGATTATTTTAAGCACCTCCTGGTAGGTACCCCTTCCAAGGTTTACCAAAAAGTTGGCATGCTTTTCTGAAAAGGCCACATCCCCCACCCTGTAGCCCTTCATCCCCACCTCCTCTAAGAGCCTGCCCGCAAAATGCCCCGGTGGATTCTTAAAGGTGGAACCACAGGTGGGAAGGTTCAAGGGCTGTTTACTTGCCCTCTTCTCCCTTATGGCCTTGTATTCCTCCACTATATCCCTCTTTACCTTTGGAACTGCAAAAGTTCCAGCAAGCACAACCCCAAGCTCTGGAAAGGGTGAGGACCTATAAGAAAAGCTAAGCTCTTCTTTCCTTACCCTCTGAAGACTCCCTTCCCAGTCCAAAAAGACCACCTCTTTGAGATGCTCATTTATCTCATAGCCAAAGGCTCCTGCGTTCATGGCTATGGCACCACCAACGGTGGCGGGAAAGCCCACAAGCCTATAAAAGCCTTCAAGGCCTTCTTTCAAAGAAAAGGACACAAGCTTGGAAAGAAGCACTCCAGCCTGGGCTGTAATATAAAAAAGGTCCCCTTCCCTCCTTACCTCAAAGCCTTCAAACCTTCTCATGCTTATAACCAGACCTTCAAAATCACCAAAGATGGTGTTAGAACCCCTGCCAAGGATAAAGATGGGTAAGGATTTATCCAAGGCAAAAAAGATGGCATACTTCAGTTCTTCAAGGTCCTTTGGCTCACAAAAATACAGAGCCTTGCCCCCTATGCGTATGGTGGTGTAGGGCCATAGGTCAAGGTTTTTTATAAGCATATAAGCTCAATTATACCAAAAAGCCTCTTAACAAAATCTTAACCAAACCTTAACCCAGTCTTAACAAAAGGTTGATATGCTTATGGTAAAGGTAGGAGGTGTGCCATGGTTAGAGTAATATACAGTTTGTTTATTCTGACCGTTGCTTTGCTCGTATCTTCCTGTGGGGGAGGCTTTGGCGGAGTGAGCTCCTCCCTTTTGGAGAACCCCAAGCCAGACTTTAGCATAAGCCTAAACCCCAACACTTTGAGTGTGCAAGCAGGACAAAGTACAAACACCACCCTAACCATCACTCCCCAGTTTGGTTTTAGCGGAAATGTGGCCCTAAGCCTTGAGAGAGAAGACGGAAGCCCTTGTATGATAGGCCTAAGTCCAAGCTCGGTTAATGTGGGAAGAAACAATAACTTTCAACTAACCCTTAGCGTACCCTCCTCTTTGCCAACGGGAACTTACAGGCTATCACTCAAGGCTACCTCTGGAGACATAGTGAAAAGGGCCAGCATAACTATAGTGGTAAGTGAAACACCACCACCCCCACCTCCCGTGGGTGAAAACTGGATCCCACAAAACTCAGGCACCACCCTACCTTTATGGGGAGCTTCTTGCACATCTGGTAAGTATGTGGTAGTGGGTGGTGGTAGAAATGCACAAAACCAGTATGAAGCAGTGCTACTCTACTCTACAGACGGCACAAATTGGCAAAGGGCTCAAGCACCACAGGGAACAGAGACGAACACCTTTTATGGAGTGGTTTATGGCAATGGGTTCTTTGTGGCTGTGGGCTATAACGGAAGCATAATAGCTTCACAGGACGGTATAAATTGGGTGCGCGTAAACCATAACCTTACTACAAAAACATTATACCGTGTGGCTTACATAAACGGCTACTTTGTGGCCATGGGTCAAAATGGCACCATACTGGTGTGCAATGCAAACACATCCGACTGTAGGCAAGGTGCAAGCTGGAGCTTAAAAACAAGCGGGACAACCCAAACTCTTGAGTGGCTCATACACGATGGACAAAGGTATGTTATGGTTGGAAATGGTGGCACAGTTCTTACCTCTTCAGACCTTAACACATGGACTAATGCAAATGCCAACTTTGGTGGAGATACACCAAACCTTTGGGGCATAGCATACATAAACGGCAGGTATGTAGCAGTAAGCAACAACAACAATAAGGTTTATCTATCCCAAGACCTTAGCGTATGGACCAGCCCATACACTGCACAACAAAGGCTAACCTTTGTGCTTAAAGTTAACGACCTTTTGCTTGCTACAGGAGATGGTGGCACCATACTTAGGTCCACCGACGGTGGCCAAAGCTGGACGCTGGCCAACACAGGAACAAGCAACAAAGTCAATTTTGTATCAGACTGTGAAAGCCTGCTTATAGCTGTGGGAGATGGTGGCACCGTACTGACATCAAGGAGGTAGATTGCCATGACAAAAAGGATTGTGCTTCTGAGCGGTATCTTCTGTGTGGGTGTGGCCATTGCTCAAGAGGCTCCAAGGATAAAAATACAGGTGCAAGAGGAAAAGGAAAGGGAGGCTCCTGAAATACCAGTGGAAAGGAAAAAGGCAAAGCCAAAGACGGAGACAACGGTAAAGGAAAAGGAGCTTCAAAGGGGTACTGGCGCAGGCGGAGTGAATGTGTTTAGAGCTATAGAGCTAACACCTTCCTTGAACGTTCAAACGGACGATGCCTACGGCCTTGGTGGTGGTTCCGTTAGGCTCAGAGGCTTTGATAACACCCAGATAGGCATAAGCATAGATGATATGCCACTAAACGATTCTGGAAACTTTGCCATATACCCACACGAGTATGCGGACGTAGAAAACTTAGAGAGCATTACCATAGAGAGGGGTGCGGTCAGCAAAAAGAGCCCCTTCTATACAGAGGTGGGAGGAGCCATAAGGATAAGGACAAAGCCACCCGCCAACGAGTTTGGTATTACCATCTTCCCAAAGTTTGGCACCAACGAGTTTAGAAAGTATTTCTTCAGGGTGGATACGGGTAGGCTACCCTTTGGTATTAGGGCCTTTGGCTCCTACTCCCATACGGAGGCGGACAAGTGGAAAGGGCCGGGCAAGCATCCAGACTTTAGAGACCACTATACCATAGGCATTACCCAAAACTTGGGCAGGCTCTTTTGGGAGTTCTACTACGACAAAAACACCCAGCTAAACTACTTCTACAGAGGGCTAAACTACCAGCAGGCCCAAAACTTGGACCAGTTCAGAAGGTTTGATTACAGCCCAAGCCTTATATTCCCCGGAGGAAACGGCCTTGTGCATAATAACCAGACCATAAGAGACAACAACGTAGCCTATTACAAGTTCTACAAAAACCCTTACGACAACCAACAGCTAAGGGCCAACGTAGAGCTTGATATAACCAACTGGCTAAAGCTTACCTTTAAGCCCTACATGTGGATAGGAAGAGGAAGTGGAACAAGCGCCACAACTTTCACAAGCGGTGGCAACACCTACATAGCCTTCAGAGAATCCTTTAACTACACCGACAGGCCCGGAGCCATCCTAAACCTAAACTTTAAAAGTTCTTATGGTGAGTTTACCTTGGGCTATTGGTATGAGAGGGCAGAGCTAAAACAGTGGCAACCCTCCTTCCCAGTGAGGGTACAGCCCGACGGCTCTTACACTCTGCTTATTAATACCCTTAGCACGCCCAGCTTTAGGTACAACTATATCCAAAAGACCATAACCACCACTAACACACCCTTCATCTTCTATGAAGCCCCCGAGCTTTTGGACAGGCTTGACATAAACGCAGGCATAAGGTTTGCACAGGTAAAGAGAGAATTTACCAACTACAACACTACAGGCCTTCCCTACATGCCCGAGGATGATATATTTGACCATCCAAACCTCACCAAGGACCCAAGACTTTCCTACTCAAAAACCTACAGGAAGGTGTTGTTTAACTTTGGAGTAGGTTACAAACTCACCGACCACATATACCCATATTTTGCCTTCTCCCAAAACTTCAGAGTGCCACCCAACTTTATAGGCACCATACCAAACAATGTAGATGCCCAGTTTGTTATAAACCAGCTAAAGCCGGAAGAGTCGGTCAACTACGACCTTGGCGTGCGTTTTGACTTTGACAAGCTTTATGTGGTGCCAGCCATCTATTACACCGATTACAAAAACAGGCTTATAAGGATTGCAGACCCCAACGACCCGAACTTGGTCTACCTTAGGAATGCAGGAAAGGTAAAGGCCTACGGCTTTG
>FLYM01002040.1_pt1 | contig 21741 bp, 24 predicted proteins | sample 1122581 | NCBI WGS metagenome assembly FLYM01 (sample SAMEA4346789, study PRJEB14843) | hot springs metagenome | biome: Terrestrial Biome; feature: Habitat; material: Sediment | place: India | collected 2012-06-12 | depth 1760 m
GGTGCGGGGGGTGGGATTTGAACCCACGCAGGCCTACGCCACAGGGTCTTAAGCCCTGCCCCTTTGACCTGGCTCGGGCACCCCCGCCTGTATTATAATGAAAGTGGGGTTTTAAGCTTTATCTCGTAAGCCATCGCCTTGCTTAGTTTTTTAACTCTTCCCAATTTATCCACAATGTCTGAAGAGCTATTGGTAAGTAAAATTGAGAACGGCACTGTCATTGACCATATCCCCGCAGGCAGGGCGTTAACAGTACTCCGTATACTAGGGATTTCCGGGAAGGAGGGGCTCCGCGTGGCTCTGGTTATGAACGTGGAGTCTAAAAAACTGGGGAAGAAGGACATTGTGAAAATCGAGGGCCGTGAGCTAACTCCTGAAGAAGTTAATATAATCTCCGCCGTGGCCCCCACAGCAACTATAAACATTATTCGCAATTTCGCAGTGGTGAAAAAGTTTAAAGTGACGCCGCCGGATGTAATACGCGGCAGGTTTAAGTGTAAAAACCCCACTTGCGTCACTAACGCGCCTCGGGAGCCCGTGGAGCCCACTTTTTACCTAGTGCGCAGAGAGCCTCCTCTGTTTATCTGCGCCTACTGCGGCCGCTACCACGAGCTCGGCGATTTGTTATGATCAAGCGGCTGGTGGATATCGGCGCCGTGAAGTTCGGAGCGTTTAAGCTCTCCAGCGGCTTGGAGAGCCCCTTTTATGTCGACTTGAGGAGTGTTTTGGGCGAGCCGGAGCTGTTTCAGTGGGTTATTGAGCGCTACGAGGCAGTGCTCTCAGGGCTGGAGTTCGACGTAATTATCGGCGTGGCGACCGGGGGCATACCCTACGCCTCAGTATTGGGCTACAGGCTGAAAAAGCCCATGGGCTATGTTAGGGATGAGGCTAAGGGGTACGGCACTGGGCGTCAAATAGAGGGAGCTGACGTCGCGGGGAAGCGGGCGGCCGTCGTCGATGATGTGTTAACTACTGGGAAAAGCGTATTAAACGCCATAAGAGCTGTGAGGGCCTCCGGAGGCGAGGTCGCCGGCGTAGTTGTATTTCTAGATAGAGGACAGTGCGGCGCCGAGGCTGTCAAGAGAGAGGCGGGCGTTTATGTATACAGCGTGTATAAAATGAGGGAGTTGCTGGAGGAGCTCAGGCCTCACATAGGCGAAGAGCGCTACCGCAATGTCCTCGACTACCTCTCGCAATGGCGCTGTTAGCCTCTGTAGGCAAGTATATACACTATATACACCCTGAAATTGCCCACAGACTTGGGGCGCTACTCTTCTCGATCCCGCTGCCCAGTTGTAAATGCGAAAGATCGTGGGAAATTGGCGGCGTAAAAGTCTGCGGCCCCGTCGGCGTGGCGGCGGGCCTCGATAAGACGGGTCTTTACTCGAGGTTCCTCTCTTTTTTCTGCCCCGGCTTTATCGTAGTGGGATCCACTCTGCCGCGCGCGCGAAGGGGGAACAGGCCGCCTAGGGCGGCTAGACTCCGGCCGTATTCAATGGTAAACGCCATGGGTCTTAACAGCCCCGGCATTGCCAAAGTAGTCTCAAGGCTCCGCGGGCTTAGATATCCGCTGTTTATTAGCATCGCCGGGTTTAGCGCGGAGGACTTCGCCGTGCAACTCTTATATTTACAGCGACATTTTAAACCAGACGCCGTTGAGATAAACATATCGAGCCCGACTTACAGGGGGTTTTGGCGAGATGCGCCGACGCTGGTAAAGACGGAATTTCCCGTATTTGTAAAAGTGGGACCATCAGCGGATATACGCTCTGTAGTTAGACGCGTCAGAGAAGTCGGGTGTGGTTTAGTAGTAACTAATACATTGCCAGTAGAGGACCCCCGCTTAAGCGTTGGGCGCGGCGGGTTAAGCGGTTTACTTTTATATAAATACGGCTTTAAACTCCTAGAGAGGGCGCGGCGATTAGCCGGGAAAGACGTGCCTATTATCTACAGCGGCGGTCTGTATACTTGCGGCCAACTGCGCGAGGTGTTGAAACTGGCAGATGCGGCCGAGGTCCTCACCTCAATTCTCTACTTTACGCCCTATGTTCTTAAGCTCCTTAACCGGTGCCCAGACATTCGGCTCTGATCTCCTCCGCCTCTCTGACCAACTGCCTCAGTCTGCGCCAGTGGGAGCCGACCCAGTAATATTTGCCGCAATTTACACATCGCCGGCACTCGGCGCTTTGAATTGCGTGGCCGACTGCGGCCTCCGCCTCACTGCAACTGATCTTTATTAACTCGCCCCCGCACTCCGGACATCGCGTCTTCTCAAAGGGCCTCATCCCAAGCCGTAGGAAAACCGCAATCCACTTCACGTGGTCGTCTGTTTTCAGGAGTATAGTAGGGCCCCGTCTTTGTCTAAATAACTCCTCGTCTCTTGTGACCACCAAACAGTTGGTCTTTAAAAGTTGGGAATCTCCTATAGACGAGCTGTAGAAGACCTCGGCCCCAAATAGTATTCGGAGCATCCGGGCGAGCCAGCCCAGCATGGCGTCTACATATATGCAGTAAAAGGCCGTATCGCTTATCTCCTTACACTCGGCGTCGGCCTTCACGGATAGATTCGCTGTGGTAATATTTTTAAACTCTTTTTTTGAATACATGATCTCCCACAGATGGCTTTTTGTGTTACTAATCTCACTGCTAGTGGTGGCGCAGAAAATATATGTCTATGAGGTTGAAAGCGATATAGCTTTATCTCACGAGAAGATTCCGCATGTGCCGGGCATGTCTTGGAGACTGGGAGAACAAGTCATCGTGGTGTTAGTGCCTAGGGACGTTGAGATCGGTTTAATTCTCTTTACAAACGAAACTGCCGAGGTGCCGGTTTATGATAGAACTCACTTTCTACTAGCCATACCCGCAGACGCGCGGCCCAGTCCAAACGCCAAAGCTGAGGCGTTTTTAAGAACTCCAGACGGCGTATTTCCCGTAGTGTTTAGGAAGCCTGATAAGGGAATTGTGGATATCACGGCGCGCAGTAAAGAGGAGGCGTTGCATATCTTAAGGCAGCTGGGTTTTGAACCGGAGTTCCGGGGCAAGGCCGAGTTGCGGAGAGTAAAAGAGAGGGGCCCAGCGGAAGCCGCAACATTAGACACGCCGATATCTATCACAGCGCAAACCGCTATGCCGAGCCTCGGCTCCATGCTAGACGTATACGGCGGGCTTTACTTCGCGCCTGTCGTCGTGTCCCGGACGGGATCTATTATTATACCTAGATACGGCACTGTAGGCCCATGTTCAAATCTGCCAACGGCCGTTTATGTCGGTTATGATGCCAGAAGCCTTGTGCTGGGCACATTAATTACGGGCGGGACTGTCAGCGCAGATTTAATAATAGAAGTATATAAGATAGTAAACGATCAATGTATTTATATAGGGAGTCGCAGTTTTATATTAGCGAATAAAACTAGATACTGGGTAGATCTCGTCAATCCTACCAATAGCGTCGACCAGTTAGCTGTATTTGTATATTTAAATGTGAAGTATTTCAGCGGACAACCAAAAGTCAGCATAAACGGCTCTGTTTTGTATACTAGGACTTACAGACATGGCTTTGAAATAGGAGAGTTTGTAGCTAGAACTACTGGCGCCAGCGGCTACTCTGTCAATAACTACGTAGGGCGTTTAGTCATAGGTCCTTATATAGCATATGACGGCTATGTAGCCGGGACTTTCTCCTCTGCCTTATCCCTCACAATATCCACAGATCCCGTCAACGGCGCATGTAAAGATATGTCAATTCAATTTAGAATCAATGGCCTATCTTCAAGCGGGACTTCCACCTACAGAGGAAATTACAACGGCCTGGTATGTATATATAACGTAGTCCTTCCCAGCGTTAGCCAGTCGGCATTCCAAACCGAATATTCCTACGCTAAGGCCTTTGCTGGCGGGCTTGCTTGGGTCTTAGACATCAAGTATACAGACGGCTCAACGCCGTATGTAAGACAGATACACTTAAGCGACGCAGACGCCTTTAGGTACTGGAAGTGGGCAGAGCAGTGGAAAACAAGGCCAGACGCAATCGACGGCGCTTGGCTGAAGCCGTTTCTCTCCTCTGCTTACGAGTTGTACGCAGCTCCCACTGAGCCCTCTACCGCCCCAGGCATATATCACGGCTTAGTCACTGTCAGGACAAACTCCCCAGGCCAATGGATTGGTAGAGTAGTGCTTACTATCTCCGGCAAATTTGTCTATCCCGGGCTTAACCAAGTTGTATATATAAAAAAGGCGGAATTATATTTATACTCTCCTAACATCGATCTGAGCGGCTCCGAAGTTACTTCTGAGGGGTATTTGGCGCCAGGCACGTATGTGTCTATGACTCCACCTCAGTGGGTTGAAATAGCCCAGAGAGTTAAAGACGCCATTGATTTTATACTAGGGTTAGTGGGCATCGGAGGAGGGTGGTGGACTTTACTATCGTTTGCCATAGGTCAAGGCTTGCAGAGTGCAAGCGATGTCGTTAAAGTGACACAGCTAGATAACTACAACATAAAAATTGAATACCAGAGGGGGTGGGGAACTAATATAGACTCCGATACTATTGTCGCTCCGTTGAAGATCCCATCTCTAACAGGCAGAATCCAGCCAACAGAGCTTGTGGTTAAACAAGTTTGTCTAGATGGATTTTGTGCTCAGCCTAATTTTAAGGCGTACGTGCAACCTGACTCTAACTACGGTGCACAGCTTCATGCAACTGTAAAGAATTGGATGTTTAGAGGACAGACGCGGGATACAGAGATATACAGATAAGACGCCAATCAGTGCCAAAAACCATGAGTAAATTATCTGTTTTTCTCCTCTTCGTGCTAATCTCATATTCTTCGCTTTGGTTTTTCTGGCCTTGGTCCCCGTTGGTGGCTTTGTTTATTTCTGGGCTGGCCTTTTTGTGGACGTTATTCTTCTTGTCTTTTTTAGTGCTTACCCGCGGCCTAACGGTAGCCGCCGGGCTGGCGGCATTGCCGCTTGCCCTGGCGCCTCTGGCCCAGCCTCTTTATCTCTGGTATGCCCTCTCCCCCCTTGTGTATCTGGTACTACTAGTATATGCGGCGTCAAGAATCTACGGCTGGCTCTGGGGCTTCTTCTTTGTTGTAGGATCTCTTTGGTTACACTTAGCTCTGATGGCGCTTTTAAACTGGCTTTCTGGAGGTTTTGTGATGTCAGCTCTTCACGTCGGCTTTGACGTCTACGAGAGGTGGAATGTGCCCCTAATAACAGCCCTAGATTCCTCTACTCTTTACGCATCATGTGTCGTAATGAGGAAGTTGTTCAGGAAACGCGAGAGGTAAGGCTCACCATATCCCCCGCTCTCCCCGAGCGTCCCCGGGGACGGGGCCGAGCAAGCTCACCACGTTGCGAAAATTCGCTCCACTTCATCCCACGGTAGCGGATTTCCGCGGCCCTCCTCTGAAACTCTTGAGGGCCCCGGCAACGCCGCCACGACGTCTTCTACAGCGCAACCTCCCCATTCCTGGGCCAGCTCTTTGCCGAGCTTTCCCTTTTCTTTATTGCCGGGCGTTACAACTACGTATTTCTCTGCTAGTAAATGGGCCGACTTAGGCGGCGCGGCCACAACTCTGTACGCTTCGCCGTCTTTTCTACAGCCCACTGCCAGCTCAAGGCGTACGTTTCTCACGTATTCCCTCTTCCCGTATATCATGAAAGAGCCCCTTGCTAGATACTGCCCTGAAGGGGGCTGTTTAGTAACCTGGACCCCCTTCACATAATATACATCCACAGCGTGTATGCCGATTTTCCACGCCTTGCTGTAAGCCGCAGCGAACTGGGCTATTTGTAACAACTCTAGGGGATCTTCGGAGGGGGGAGCCACCACCGCCGACGCTCCGGGTATGTCGGCGTGGAAGAAGAGGTAATGCTCTTTGAGGTACTTCTTCACCACCACTTCGTTTTGAGAGGCGTCTCTGCCTCCTATAACGGGCTTCCTCCCCGTGGTCACAGTCCAGTGGAATTTCTCAAACCAGCTCTTTTTCGTCGCTATTTTAACAGAGCTCTTTAGCTTCTCCTCGGCGCGGCGTTGCTCCTCATCAAGTTTTGACAAGTCTTTTTTGAGTTTTTCAAGCACTTGAGCCGCCTTCTGCGCCTTCTCCTCCAGCTCTTTTGCCTCATCGAAAAGTTGCGATATCTGTTTACCTATTGATACCCCTTTTCTAAGCTCAACTTGTTCGCCTTCTGGGAGCTCTATTTTAATCCTAGTGGCGTCTACGTTTACTACACGTATACTAGTCTCCATGCCCTTCAGAGCCTCTTCTATTTCGAGTTTATACATAAGGAGTTTGTGCGCCAGCGTTTTTAACTTCGCGGCCTCCTCTCTGTACTCAGGTATTTTGTTTTCAAGCTCTCTTATAGACGCCTCAAGCCTCTTGCGCCTCTGCGCCAGCTCCTGAGTCGTTTGAATTGCGGCTGACTCTAACTCCATAGGCGCAAAGTAGAAGTCTAAGGCTTCCCAGAAGGCGTTAAACTGTTTATACTCGTCGCATTTTAAAGAGAGCGGTTTAATTGGCATTACTGTAATAGGCACGCCGTCTTTTACACACACAGTGGGTTCTATTTTGCCTAAACGCACTTTTTCCACCAGCGCCTTGAACTCCTCAGCTATGGCCCTTGGCGACGTGCCTGCACGTGCAATTAACTCATCTGCTAGCTCAGGCCCTGTGCCTAAACGCCTAATTAAACTACGCCTGAGATCCCCCGGGTCAATAGCCTTTTGGAGCTCGTCGACGTCGGCTTTTAACACATCTACAAATACGGCCGGCGGGTAGGCGTACATTGCACCGGGGCTTATGACTCTGTCCTTGCCGCGGTAGCTGTGCAGAAGCCACACCACTTTTCCATCCCTCACAGCAACCATGTTGAAAGGCTCTAGAAGCTCCACTATAATTTTCCCACTGCCAAATACCAACTCGGCTATTCTGTCGAATCGGGGCATGGCGACCTCCGCTAGTCTATCGTCGCGGAAAAGCCCCCTCAGGGTCTCGGCCCCCTCATGAGTCTTCTCAGGTATGACGGAGGTCAGAGAAATTCTATACTTAGTAGCGCTTATATAACCCCCGGCGAATTTGAACAAAAACCCAGCCCCCGTCCTGTACACATTTTCTAATTTGTTTCCGGCTAAGCCCGACATCTCTACTACAGACGCCAATAGGTCAAAAGCCGTTACGACCTTTTTCACGTGAAATACGACGCGGCATTTTTTATTTATAGCTCCCAATTTTAACGGACTCGGCCGACAACCCTCTTGACAAAGCTAGGCGCTTAAATGTCGCATGCCGGCGTGTGTCAAGACGGCGTTCCGGGGCTGTTGAAGACCGCCGTTCTTTTATAAATATCTGTCGGAGTTTTTAACATGGCAAAGGTATATCTGGGGCCTGCCGGCATTCCTCAATTCGTCGTAAAGGCCAAGTCTACGCTAGACGCAGTAAAAGTTGTGAGAGAGTTAGGACTAAACGCCATGGAGGTGGAGTTCGTGCAGGGGGTCAGGATGTCTAGAGAGCTGGCGAAGCAAGTGGGCAAGGCCGCGCAAGATTATCAGGTAAAACTCTCAGTCCACGCGCCGTATTTTATAAATCTCTGCTCAGAGGAGGCGGATAAGGTGGAGAAGTCGCGGCAAAGGCTCGTGGACTCCCTGGACAGGGCTTATTACATGGGGGCTTGGGTGGTGGTGGTACACGCAGCGTATTATGGGAAATTAGGCCCTGAGAGGTGTTATGAAAAAGTAAAGGAGGAGTTGGAAAAGGCGTATAAGGAGTCGGGGATAGGATCGGGGGTTTACATCGGCGTGGAAATTACGGCGCGTACTAATCAGTTTGGGAGCGTGGAAGAGGCGTTTAGATTAGGCAAAGAGCTCTCCTTTGTTGTGCCCGTCATTGACTGGGGACATTTATACGCCAGGAACAACGGGTCAATTAACTACGGCGAGATTTTAGATCTCTGGGCCCGGGAATTTGGCAACGCCCATATGCACACTCACTTCACTTCAGTCCGCTACAGAAACGGCAAGTTCGTCGATGAACACGAGCCGATTGAGCGAAACATGCCCCCCTTTGAACCGCTGGCTAGGGAGTTGAAAAATAGAGATATTACAATAACGCTAATCTGCGAATCTCCCTTATTAGAAAAGGACGCGCTCTTAATGAAAGAAATTTTAGAGCAAGTCGGCGTAAACTTGGCATAGCGGTTTTCAGCCTTACTCCCCTCGTCGCGAACGGCTAGGACTCCACAAAAGTGCGTATAGAAGCGTCTAGAGCGGGAGAGTAAAGGCGACAAAAGACGTTATTTTTCGCCAAAGCCGCGCTTCTCAAAACAGCGTATAAGCCCGAGTTGGTGACGGCGCCTAGAGGGGAGAATCCCCTTTGGCGGTTTACTACTTCTTTCTAAATCGTTTCGGCCTTAAATTCCGCGAGCGGCAACGGCGGCATTTCACGGCATCGGGCGGGTTTTTTGCGCCGCACTCCCTGCAGATTTTGTACTGGAAGCGGTGTTTCATTACTATCGCTAGTTTTTCCGGATCTAGGGTAATGGGCATGGCTGGAAGAAACGATGGAATTTATATATTTGTAACTGGTAGCTCACGTGTCCACTTCTCTTTTAGGGATTGCGAGAGAGGCCGATGAATATTATGTTCTTAACATTACAGACGGCTATAAGGCCAAGCTGGTCAATTGGTTTAGCGAGCTGGAAACACGCATTACCGCCACGCTAAAGGCCGGAAATTCAGTGGCGCTCATAGGGCCTCACGGTGCAGGTAAGTCGGTATTGGCTAGATATATAGCGGCGCGATTCGTCGGCGAATATTACGCCGTGTTAGATCTAGGCGTTGATGTAATTACCTTTGACAGCCTGCTTGAGATGTTACACGAGGTGCCTAATGCCTTAGGCTTCTACGATCCGTTGGGCATTTCCTTTTACGACAACCCCCTCGTCCCGAGGGGGGAGCTTGGGGCGCAATGGGCGCGTAAGTGTAAATATGTAATTGACCGCGCGATGTATTTAAACACCCGCGACATTCCCACGCTTTTAGTACTGCCCCGCGACTTATTCAGCTTTTCCCCCTGTAAGGAGCTGGTGGAGAGAAACATGAAGATATTAGACATCTCAGAGTACCTCAACCGCATTAACTTACGGCAAGTCTTGGAGGAGGTCTTTTCCTCACACGCCTCAGCCCTCGGCTGTAGGAAAAGCGCCCCTAGCCAGTTCGTTGAGTATGTACTAGAGAGGCATAAAGACGCAAGTGGGGTTTTCGCCCTCGCCGCCCACGGCGGGAGGCTTTATGCGCGCAGGAGGTGTGCGCCGTATAAGGCTGAGGAGCTGTATAAAGAGACTTTAAAGGGCCTTTCAAAAATATACTACGATCTGTATCGCGAGTTATTCTTCCCAACTTGTCAAGAGGCAAAGGCGGTGTCAACCCCCCTAACGCTTAGTTTAGAAGGGCAACACCTCCCCATCGACATCGCCTACCCGCTGGCCCAAGTAGAATACATCGCGCGAAGACTTTCTATACTCAGTAAATTAACTACAGATACAGGGGTAAGGGAGGAGGTGTTGGAAGAGCTTAGGGAGCTGTACAGGCCGAGGGAGGAGGTAGCATATGCCGTAAGATGGGCCGTATCTCCTAAAGAGAGCATCGTCAAAGAGGCCCTTGGGCTTACTCTAGCAGAAAACCCATGTTTAACACAAGCCGATAGCTCAGCTCAAAGGCTTAGGATTGTGTATAAGGGCTTGTTGGCTATCCGTCCAGAGCTGGCGCTTGAGCTGGCTAAGGCTATGGCATCAATTGCGCTGGGCGAATACGACTTCTGCGCCCAGCCAATAGGGCAGTACCTCTGTTACGGAGGAGCACCCTCGCGGGCAGTAATAGAGGCGTTAGGCGTAGCGCCGAAGAGAATAACTTTGGAGTTCCCAACGCCGCAATTAATCCGTTGTGAAGACGCGAGCGGGCGGGAGCTCTTAACGCAATTAGCGTTAATAGACGCGCGGAGGGCGCCTGCGGCGTGCTTGGAAAAATTCGCGGAGATTCTCTACTCCCAAGCCTTGCGCCGACAAGACGCCTTGGAGCTCTTTTACCTCCTTTACCGCGATTATATAGAAGTGGCGGCAGAAAGAGGCACTCCATACGCTGTAAGGAAAGTGGCAGTGGCGCATTTCCTGAACGCCCCTCCGAGAGATTCATTATCAGTTCTAAGCCGAATTATCAGCACCGCGCTGGAATTCGGCGACTATAAATCCGTCGAGGCGGCGGTGGCGGCCATGGCGTCAGCAGATCCCGATGCGGCGGCCAAGGCAGTGCCCAGTTGCGACTGTCCTTATTTAAAAATCTCCTCGTTATATCACGTCGCGAGAAAAATGGCGGAGAAGGGAAGGCATCAAGAGGCGTTAAAGCTGTTAGATCTAGCCATCGCAGAATTACGGCGGTCAGACCTCAGATATGAATACACGCCCCAATTCATAAAGTCTGTCGAGGAGCTGTATAGACAAGCGGCTTGGGAAGTTATTCTATAGAATTACTCTTACTAAATCCCTTGGGTCATCTCTCAGCGCTGATATGTAAAAAATTTCATTAGCCCCTATATTTTGTGCTATTTCGTCAGCCTCTATTTGAACGCCGTATTCTCTGGCGAGATCCATTTTATTACCCACAACTGCCAGTCTCTTAAACGGCTTAATCCCTCTGTCTAGCAACCCGCTGTGTATTTCAACGAGCGAGCGTAAAGTGTCGTAGTCCAACACGTCGTACATATATACGGCCTTATCGACGTAAAAACTCCACATCCTGGCAAAATTCTGCACCACCTCAAAAACGTACTGGCCTGGCACGTCAATAAGATTAATCTCCTTGTTGGCTATGTACAGTCTGTAAATGCCCGGCCTCAAAGTAACCGTAGGCCTTATTGACAAGCCCATAAGCCTATATACTAACGTGGTTTTTCCGACGCCGCCAACGCCGAGCAACACGGCAATATGCCGGGGCACGCCCTCTAGCTAGCACCAAGTTATAAACATAAGGGTGGCTAGTAACAATGTTTCAATAATAATTCACCGTTATATTTAAAAACAGGTATTTATGCGCGCCCATGAACCCCGTGGGCAGACTAGCGCTGTGGATAGTCCTTTACGTCGTCGTAATGGCCGCTGTGCAATACGTATTTAACTTCGCCAGCGGGACATACCCGGCGGTGAAAGACTACAAAATTTACATCGACATCCTCCTCTCGCTGTACTTCGGGTGGCAGATAGTAAAAGCCTTTGCTGACATAATTGCACTGCCGGTGGCCAAGAAGCAGGGAGAAACAGCCGGCAAGGCTGTGTCGAATTTAATAAAACTCCTGGGGATAGGCGGTTTAGTTGCCGCTATAGCGGGGGCCGTGTCTGGAGGTCCAGCCGCAGCGGCTTTAGGGGGCTTCATCGGCTTAGTTATAGGCTTTGCCACACAGCAAGTCCTTGGGCAAGCTGTAGCTGGGACGTTTCTACTGTTGGCCAGGCCTTTTAAAATAGGCGATAAAATTATTGGCGCCGGCCAGGAGGGAATTGTAGAGGATATAAATGCCATGTATACAGTTATTAGAGACGCCGAGGGTAATAAGATATTAGTGCCAAACAATAAATTAATTAGCGATATTTTAAAAATTAGGAAATCTTAATTTTTTTCTAGATATATTTCCACTTCCCAATTTTCTCTAGGCACGACTACGGCTAAGGCAGGCCTAAGGCCCAGCCTCCCCAACACCCACTGCCTCTTCTGTAATAACAGACGTTTTTTACGCAGCTTTGCCTCGTGGGGAGTTGCAGTAGTCTTTACTTCAACGTGATACACCACTCCGCCCTCCTCCAGCAAGAAATCCACGTCTTTAAGCGTCTCAATGACTAGGGCAATGAAGTCATCGCCGCCTTTGAGTCTGTCGTAGAGAACTGACGTTGCCTCGATTTCTGCCTTAGTGAAAAAGTCCAGTCCCCTCAGATACGTCGGGGGCGCGCCGCTAAACACGTATTTCTTCAACTCCTCCAGCCCTATTTGTAATAAATATGCGTAGCTCCCCTCTACGTCTCTGCCTAAGTATTTAACTAGGCCCCTGGGCGGGTCAATATACACCGCAGGCTCTCCGTTTTCAACCACAGGCACGTACCACGACTTGTGAATAGGCCATTCCGATGTTACGTGTCTTGAAAAAATCCCAACGCCAGTCTCCCGGGGCAACGCGCCTGCGCGTCTAGACACGCGCCCTGCTGAATATATGCCCTCTAACAATATGGCAACTGCCTCGCCGCGTGCGGCGCGGGGAAAGACGCTTGCGAATATTTTTTCGCCGAGGTATCCCACCTCAGCCCCCAGTGTCTTCAGCAAGTTCACCCTAATCAATGGATTCATTTAACGGCTCCATATATCAACACAACGTTTAACATGCCGCTACCTATATACATTTATATATCTTCAATACAATTGTTATGCTTTCTAAGTTAATTGATCCCCAAAGCGTCGCAGTAATAGGCGCATCGGCAAAGCAAGGATCTGTGGGCTACGTCATTCTGGAGAATTTAGTTAACAGATTCCAAGGCTCCGTGTATCCAGTCAACCCCAAATACGACGAAGCAGAGCTGTGGGGGCGTAAGCTGAAGTTCTATAAATCTATACTGGAAATCCAAGAGGCAGTAGACGTTGCAGTTATAGCCACTCCGGCGCCGACAGTCCCTAAAGTGCTAGAGGAGGCGGGGCGCAAGGGGGTGTCCGCCGCGATAATAATTAGTAGCGGCTTCGCCGAGGCGGGAAACGCAGAACTGGAGAACTGGGTCAGGGCGGTGGCTAGGCAATACGGCATTAGAGTGCTGGGGCCAAATTGTATAGGGATATACAACGCCTACTCAAATTTCGACACAGTCTTCCTCCCGGCCGATCGGGCAGGGAGGCCGCCCCCTGGGCCTTTAGCTCTCATCAGCCAGAGCGGGGCTGTGGCCGTTGCAATTATGGACTGGGCGGCGAGAAGGAGGCTGGGGCTCGGCTTTATGGCAAACTACGGAAACAAGGCAGACGTGACGGAGATAGAGCTCTTAGAAGCCTTTGCTAACGACGATCGTGTAAAAGTAATTACAGTATATATAGAGGGGTTTAAGTACTTCGGCGAGGCAAGAAGGTTTCTTGAAACTGCGAGAAAAGTCGCTGTAAAAAAGCCTATTGTGGCCTATAAGGCCGGCAGGGGAAGCGCCGCGCAGAGAGCTGTAAGAAGCCACACGGCCGCTATGGCCGGAACTTATGAAATGTACCACGGCTTGTTTAAACAAGCCGGAATTATAGAGGCATCTTCAGTCCGTGAGATGTTTGACATGGCTAAGGCGCTGGCGACGCAGCCAATTCCGCGAGGGCGACGCGTGCTTGTAGTTTCTGACAGCGGGGGGATGGGCATTCAAGCCGTAGACGCCTTAGAATCCCTAGGGCTTGAGGTGCCAGAAGTGCCCGAGAGCATAGCTAAAGAGCTAAAGAGAGAGTTGCTCCCATTTGCAGCGGTGTCTAACCCTATTGACGTTACTGGTAGCGCCACCGATGAGCACTACAAAATTGTAATTGATATGCTCCTACCCACGGCTTTTTTCGACATGGCGTTAATAGTAACTTTAATGCAAGTGCCAGGCCTTACTAAAAACTTGTCTGAATACATTATAGACGCCAAGAAGTACGGAAAGCCCATAGCTGTGGTTAATTTCGGCGGCAGCGAGCTGGTGCAGAAGTTCGAAGAAGCGCTGGAGGACAACGGCATTCCCGTCTACCCCACGCCCGACAGGGCCGCTAAAGCCCTGTGGGCGCTGTATAAATACGGGGAGATTAGGAGGAGGCTATGACCCACCCAATTGTGGCTAGGGCAGTCGGCGAGGGGCGTAATAAGCTTAAAGAAGACGAGGCGTTGGCCTTATTAAGGGCATATGGCATACCCGTTCCGGAGTTCGCCGTGGCTAGAGACGAAGAGGAGGCGGTTAAAGCGGCTGAGGAAATAGGCTTTCCAGTTGTGGCCAAGATTATTTCAAGGCAAATTGTCCACAAGACTGACGTTGGCGGAGTTATACTCGGCATTAACGACGCCCAGGGGATCAGAGATGCGTGTAAACGGCTGAGAGAAGTGGTGAAGAGAGTGCCATACGCCGAACTGGAGGGCGTGTTAATACAGAAGATGATCCCCAGGGGGGTGGAGCTAATAGTGGGCTCTGTATACGACGAGATTTTCGGACACGCCGTCTTATTCGGCCTGGGGGGCATTTTCACAGAGCTTTATAAAGACATCTCCATGCGCATAATACCCATAGAGCCGGAAGACGCGTGGGAAATGGTACAAGAGGTTAAGGCCTACCGCCTGCTCACGGGGTTCAGGGGAATGCCGCCGCGCGACATACCGGCTGTAGTGGATATTGTGCTCAAATTCGCCCGCTTAATTCAAGAAAACCCCGAAATCGCTGAGGCAGACCTCAACCCAGTCATAGCGCTGGAGGAGGGCAAGGGGGCATATGTAGTAGACGCGAGGTTTATACTCCGGATGGCCTAAACTTATAAAATCCATAGGATTATAAAAACATGAAAAGGGCTTGTTTTAAAAGAGTGGGCTGTGTGCCGGCAATTGGCTTGGGCACATGGGGCATTGGAGGAGGCTTTTGGATTGCTGACACCAGCAGAGACGCCGAGTGGATAGAGGCTATTAAATACGCGGTTGAGAAGGGGATAAAGCTGATAGATACTGCAGAGATGTACGGCGGAGGCCACGCCGAGGAGCTCGTGGGGAGGGCAATAAGGGGGTTTGCTAGAGATGAGCTATTTATAATCACTAAAGTATGGCCTAACCACGCCAGATATGACGACGTGATAAAGTCGGCAGAGGCCAGCGCGTCCAGACTCGGCACTTATATAGACCTCTACTTACTTCACTGGCCCTCTGACTCTGTGCCAATATGCGAAACTATTAAGGCCTTTGAGGCCTTAGTTGACAGAGGCGTTATTAGGCACTTCGGCGTGAGCAACTTCTCCCTCAGCCAGCTACAGGAGGCTGAGGCTTGTGCTAAGAAGTACCAGCTGGCCGCGGTGCAAAACCACTACTCTTTATATAACCGACGCGACGAAGTCGACGTAATACCATATGCCCAAGCAAACGGAATAATGTACATAGCCTACACCCCGCTCGAAAAAGGCGCACTGGCCCGGGACCCTCTGCTTGCCGAAATCGGCAGAAAATACGGCATCACGCCGGTGCAAGCGGCCCTAGCGTGGTATGTAAAACGGGGAGTAGTGCCGATACCCAAGGCCGAGAGGAAAAACCATATCGACGAAATAGCAGGCGCCCTTGGGGTGGAGCTAAGCGATGAGGACTTCGCGAGGATTTCTAGTGGAGTTCGTAGAGGATAGGTGGAAGGCGCTGGAGATAATAGGCCTTTATTACAAGGGCCCTGTTAAATACGCAAAGGCCGTGTTAGAAAAATGGCCGAAGTCAAACGGCATTGTGGCGCTAATAGGCGGAGCCGCCGCGGGCGCCGAGATTTTCTATAAAGTCGATTTACTCACGCCAGCTTGCGTCCACTACTACATAGCCGTGGTGCCTGAACACAGAAACAGAGGAGTAGCTACTCAGATAGTGCAGAGAGTTGAGAAACTCTGCACCGCGCCGGTGTATATGGCCACAACCACGGAGGATAACGCCGCGGCACTGCGGCTATTTACTAAGCTCGGCTACACGCCGCACCGCTGGGAGGACATACCGCGGAGGGCCAGAGATTTCTTGTTAAAAGCCACTTGCGGTTATGACGACGACGTACTTTTCATAAAAGGGGCCGATCCCCGCGAGGTTGCCCAGCGTACCAACGACGTGGAAAAATTCTGGCTAGAGACTTGTCTCAAGCCTTACTTGAGTTTATAGCACTACGCATGATTTTTTTAAAATGGATATATGGCATCTATATGGAACTATATTTTGCGTTTAAAAAAGACCCGCCCAAAGAGTGGGAGGGAATAACGGGCGTAAAGGCTGTTCGCGCTGATCAACTTTCCTCAATTGAGGGAAAATTCGTCGTGGTGGTGGGCGATAGAGAGCTGGCGGAGAGATTGCGCGTGGGCTATTTATCAGAAGAAGAGGCGCAGGAGTTCCTAGAATTCTTAAAGCGCAAGCTAGCCGGCCAAGCTCAGTGAAGGGCGTTGCGCTCACCCCTCGCCTACCGTGAGGCACATCACCGCTTGAAAGAGCGCACAAGCTTAAAAGCCTATGCCCCCAGAGAGACGTGATGAAGTCTCGGGGAGTAGCCGAGCGGTGACTTGGCGGTTATCACGCTGATTAATAAATGGCCAGCTCCACGCTTAGCCACTCCTTTACTTCTCTATACAAGGCCTCCACTTCCTCCCTTGCCTTTTTATTCTCTACGTATTTCATCTGGGGGACTCTAGTGTAATTAACTCTAAGGCTTAGAATAGTCTGAAACCTGGGGAGGTTTAGGCTCCTCTCCACTATTTTAAAAGCCTCGCGCCCCTCCCTAGTGCTGTTATCCACCTTATTGATTAAAACTCTCGCCTTTATGTCTATGCCCCTCTCCACCACCTCCATCAACTTGCCATACATTCTCTTCACTCTGATCGGCTCGGCGCCGTACGGATGCGTTACGATAATTATCTTATCAGCGGCGTAAAAGGCAGTCAGCGTATACCGCCTCTCGTAAAACGGCAACGTGTCGAGCAATACGACGTCCCACCGATCGGCGCCTGATTTGTCTAAGAAGTGTCTAAGTAGGCGCTCTGGACTAGGCCTGTTGCCTGAAAACCACGCCATCCCCATGGCGTCGCTGAGGGAATCCCCGCTTGGGACCACGTCGACTTGAAAGGCGCCAAGCCTTGCAGACACTACGTAATCCCCTAGGTTCACGACCTCGCCTCTCATGAACTTCAGAAGCGCATCGCCCACCGTCATCCCCCTTGCCTCCAATTTGGCGGCTTCCTCCTCGCCGAGAAGCGCGGCGGTAAGGCCGGCGCTGGGATCAAGGTCTATTAACAAAACCCTCCTGGCGTCGTTTAGAAATTTATGCGCTAAGTGAAGGGCAACTGTGGTCTTTCCAACGCCGCCGCTAGCTGAAAGAAACGCGATTATCTGCACAACTTCTATATGGCATCATATAGATTTAAACTCTACGTCAAGTTAAAAACTCTGAGTTGCCATCTAAATACTAAAACTCATACCCCTCTGAAATTTTATATAATAGGAATTAGTTAAATATAAATTACTCTTAATAAGTCAGTTATAAATCTATGAAAAATACAATACCATTATGAAATTTAAAAAACGCCTATTGACATGTCTAGAGTTCTACTGGGCAAAAGGCTCTACGTCATTTACTTGGCGGCTTTCTTCACGGCGTACATAACAGACAGCCTCCGCTTGTCGGCAGGATTTAAAGAGTTTGTACTTTCACTCTGGTTCGTACCGGCCCTGGCCTCCGGTATAATCGCCAGAAGGTTTGTGAGGAAAGTCGCTAATGAAAAAGAGGCGGCGCTAGCCTTAATGCAATTCATCGCCGAGAGGCCGTATTTCTGCACCGTGGCGGAGCTCACGACGAGGGCAATAGCGATATTTGCGGCGTCAATAGGCGCCGCGGCGGCGGCCAGCATATGGCTTAAGGACTCCTACGTAAGTATAGCTATTGCGCTTACCCTCTTCGCCGTGGCTTACGCCAGGCTTACGGGGCGGGAGTTGAAGAAAATGGTGGAGGAGTTCCAGCTGGCGGAAAAATTCAGAGAAGCTCATGAGGAGATCAAGATTTAAGCCCGATTTATACGTGACCTATAGGATTTTGAAAATTTTAAAAGACCACGGCCCCCTTTCAAAAACCTCGCTTGCCCTTTACGCGAGGCTTAATTACCAGAGGGCATTGGATTATCTGAGATATCTCAATGAAGTGGGAATTGTGAAAATAGATAGGGAGGTGACGTTAACTCCCCAAGGCTTAGAGGTGTTGAGAAAAATAGAAGAGGTGTTGGAAAACTTGGGGTTACGTTAACAGACGCAACCTGACGTAAACCACTTATTTCCGTGAGCAGCGGCGTGTCTATATAAAAAGGCGTCGTATCCTATATAGGCAATGATGTCAAACACTGTACCGAGCAACCCACAAGTAATAGTAATGGCTCTGCCATTGGCTCTAACGCTTGCTAATATAGAGCCGCTTCCAGACGTCTGGGTGTTGAAAAAGCATAAACGCAACATTGGGTCAGTCAATTCGTAATACGACCTGTCCTCCACATAAACCGCGGCGCCGTATACTATTGTGAACCACCCCGCCGTAGCTACTTTGAAATAGCCTAAAGACGCGTTGAACTGCCCCGAGCTCTCATCATAGAACGTATAGGTGCTGAAAGGCAAGATGCCACTTGCCTCCACATATCCCACTATACGCCAACCTCTTGTAAAAGTGATATCCCCCTCGCGCTCCGCCACCTCTACATACTCCTCCTCCAGATACTTCTCAAACTGCAAGGCCTTAGTGTATAAGCTCTTGTTGTTCCAAATTATTGCCCACATTTTAAGCGGCTCTTCTTCCACTAGCGTAACGACGTGAGTGCCGTTAAATCTGTAAGTGCCCAATATTTTTCCCTTAACGCCGGCGCGATTGACGACATCTCTAACACGACTTTCCGGAATTTCAACTCTCTTGGCGGGCCTCTCGCTGCCTCTTCCGAGGTAACGCATGCCCCTTGGGGGCTCCCCGTACTCCCCGGCCTTGACATAAGTACCGTTCTCATATTTTAAAACCACGGCGTATTTAGGCCCCCCGCCTGAAACAAAAGTGCTGTTCGTATAGTACCACTCGGCTATTTTCTCATGGCCGCTTCCCAACGCAAATATTACGGCTATTATAAACGCCGCCGCGGCTAGCATGTAAATACTCTTCCTTGGCATATACACGACGTACCTAGCTATTAATAAAATTGACTTACTCAAAGTAACTTATTAATACTCAATATTAAAAGTAAAGTTCTTACACTAATAAATCAAAATAGAAATTTAATAGTAAAATAATAAAGTAGTGTGTAGCGTGGTGATCTGTCGTTGATAGAAATAGGACAACGCTCTAAAAACGCCACATTGGGCAGTTGCATAATCAACCGGAGGGCGCCTATTTGTCCGCCGGGCAAAGAGACGGTTAAATGTCTTAATAACTCGGGGGCAAGCTTTACTTACCCCTACGGCAATATCCGGCGGTTGGAGCTCCTGTGGAGGGAAATGTTATAAAACGATACGGGCTACATATTGTGTCTAAGAGGCGAGAAGATCTTCAGTCTATTGAGGGCGTGGGGCCTAAGACTTTGGAAAAGCTCAGAGAGCTGGGAGTCACTTCGGTGGAGCACCTCGCAGAATTTACCGTAGAGGAGTTAGTAGAGGCCGGCATTGAGTACGACAGGGCTGTTAAGCTCTTACAACAAGCACTTCAGAGAGTTGGCGCGGCTAGGCCCCTGACTCTGAGGGAAATGAGGCAGAGACAAGTAAAGGCTTTTAAGACTGGCGTCGCCGAGTTTGACGAAAAGACGCCGTGGAGGGGCATTAGAGAGGCGTTTATATACGAATTTGCGGGGGAGTTCGGCGCAGGGAAGTCAATGCTAGCCCACCAAGCCTCTGTCGCCGCGCTGAGAGAGGGCTTCACTGAGAGAGTCGTGTATATTGACACGGAGGGCACTTTCAACGAGGCGTTAATTGAGGCGGTGGCGAGGAGGTTTGAACTAGACGTGGAGAGAATTGCTGATTCCATATATGTCTACCAGCCGGCTAACGTCGTTCAGTTGGAGCAAATCGTAAAATTCGACGTCCCAAAACACATCCAAGAGGGGTGCAGGCTGTTGGTAATAGACACAATAACGGCCCTCTACAGGGCGGAATTCGTGGGCAGGGAATACCTCGCCACCAGACAACAGCGCATACATTATCTTGTTGACTGGCTGAGGAGACACGCCAGGACCTTTGGCTTGACCACTGTGCTTACTAATCAAGTCATGGACGTCCCGGAGATATTCGCCGCTGGGGTGAAGAGGCCCGCGGGGGGCAACGTCCTCGCCCACGCGGTTAACGCCCGTTTTATGATGGTTAGGCCAAATAAGACAAAGCCCGAGGGGTATATATGGCCACTGGACGTCCCCGGGATGGCGCCGGATATACGCATTGAGTACAGAATTACGGGGGCTGGTCTGGAGTAGGCGTGGATAAGATAGACGCCTTTATCTTAGAGAAAATCGCCGCCACGAAACTCCCCAGCGTCTCTTATGCTGTTATTAAAGACGGCGAGGTGGCTTATGCTAACGCCCTGGGGTTTAGAGATTTAGAGCGCGGGCTCCCGGCAACTCCAGCCACGATTTACGGCATAGGGTCAATAACTAAATCCTTCACCGCTTTGTGTATTTTAAAACTCGTCGAGGAGGGAAGGCTGTCGTTAAACGATAATGTGGAAAAGTACATACCCATTAGGCTGAGATCCCGTGGTGAAAACGTGACGATACGCCATTTATTGACGCACACTTCGGGGATCCCGGCCTTGGGCTACGCCGAGGCGTTTATCGAGGGGCTGGTGTCTAGAGGAGGGACGTGGTTGCCCGTGGCGAAGCCGCAAGACTTACTCCCCTTTATGGAGAGCGCTGAGGAGTGGGCAGTTGCAAAGCCGGGGGAGAGGTTTTTCTACTTAAACGAGGGCTATGTCTTGCTGGGATTAGTGATAGAAAAAGTAACGGGAGCTCCTTACTGGGAATGCGTAAGGATGAAGATACTGACGCCGCTCGGCATGTTGAGAACGTATCTAGCCTCTGAAGAGGTTATGAAAGACGGAGACGTGGCTAAGCCCTACTACCCCGATCCTGAAAAGGGGACCCCAACGCCGGGGAGAATACCAATTGGCATTACTTCAGACGGCGGCATAATGAGCAATGCGCTTGACATGGCGAAGTATGTCGCAATGTTAATAAACAGAGGGACATATAACGGCGTTGAGATTATAGGCAAAAAAAGCGTTGAGGAGGCTGAGATAAAGCGGGTGGCAGTCCCTTGGAGACTTCTCGGCGACGAGGGCTACGGATACGGGCTTGTAATAAGCGAAAATTTCTACGGAAGGAAAATAGTAATGCACGGAGGAAACGTCCTCGTGTACACTGCCCACATGGCCTACCTCCCCTACGACAGAATAGGCGTGGTGGTGCTGGCTAATTCCACCGGCTATCCCATGTCTTATATCGCCATGTACATCTTGGCTATCGCCTTGGGCAGAAATCCGGAGGAGTTGCCGTTCCTCATGCGCGAAAAGGTGTTGAGAAAACTAGAGGGAACTTACAGGGGCTATAAAGGTACCGTCACATACACAGCTAAGGCAAAGGGCGACATATTGATTTTGAAAAGCCAGTGGGGAGAAGAACTCTACCTATTCCCCGAGGAGGTAAGGGAGGACTACGCCAAATTCCACACCTATACCAAGGGCTATAAACTCGATGTAGAATTCCACATAGGGAAAGACGGCGTTAAAATAGTTTTTGAAAGATATCTCTTAGTGAAAAGCGCATAAATACAGTTTGAAACCCTGCCCACAAGACTACAAGCCGCCAATATAAGTCTTAAGCCCCTCCAGCGCCCTCTCCAGCTCTCCGCCCCACTGGACTCTTTGCCTCAATGCCTCGACGCGCCTAGCCAGCTCTTTCAGAAGCAACACGACGTCTCTAGCCGCCTCTTCTCTATTCCGGTA
>FLYM01000882.1_pt1 | contig 21202 bp, 20 predicted proteins | sample 1122581 | NCBI WGS metagenome assembly FLYM01 (sample SAMEA4346789, study PRJEB14843) | hot springs metagenome | biome: Terrestrial Biome; feature: Habitat; material: Sediment | place: India | collected 2012-06-12 | depth 1760 m
ACCGCGACCGCCGCACCGTCGACCCCACCGAAGCGCGAGGCGTTGCCGGCGAGCCACGTGGCCGCCGCGACGGCGTCACGGGCGGCCGCCGGCGCGACGTGCTCCGGCGCCTTGCGGTAGTCGACGCTCGCGACGACCACGTCGGCCTCCGCGGCGAGGTTCGTGCACCACCAGTCGTACTGCGCCGGGCTGCCCGTCACGAAGCCGCCCCCGTGGAGGTGGACCACCAGCGGCCGTGCGCCACCGCCGGCGCGGGGGAGCGACACGCGCAGGCCGAGCTCGCCGGCGGCGCCGGGCACCGTGGTGTCGTGGACGTCGACGTCCGGGTGGGGTGCGCCGAAGAGCCGCTGGACCGCAGGCCTGAGCAGCGGGCCGAGCAGCGGCACCCGGGGCGCGAACGAGGAGCGCGCGGCTGCGAGCTGCGCCGGGCCCATCTCGGTGACCGGGACGGAGGTCCGCCGGCGGATGGCGTCGAGCAGCAGGACGGTGGAGGAGGGGCGCATCGAGGAGCCTGGCGTCCGTTGCGGGTCGGGTCCCGAAGCCTAGGGGCCGCATCCCGGAGTACCGTGCGGCGGTCGTCCTCCGCGGCCCCCTGTCCCCTCCCCGAAGCTCGGAGCTCCCGTGCCCGTCATCGAGGTGACCGACCTCGTCAAGGTCTACGCCCGAGGCGACGTCCGCGCCGTCGACGGCGTCTCGCTCGCCGTCGAGGAGGGGGAGGTGTTCGGCTTCCTCGGGCCCAACGGTGCCGGCAAGTCGACCACGGTCGCGATCATGACGACGCTGCTGTCGCCGACGTCGGGCACGGTCCGCATCGCCGGGCACGACGTCACGACCGAGCCGGCCGCCGTGCGGGCGGCCATCGGTGCGGCGCTGCAGGAGGCCGGGCTCGACGGGCTCGCCACGGCGCGGGAGTTCCTCACCCTCCAGGGGACGCTGTACGCGGTCGCCGACCCGCGCCGGCGGGCGCAGGAACTGCTCGAGGTGGTCGGGCTCACGGACGCTGCCGATCGACGAATCACGACGTTCTCCGGTGGGATGAAGCGCCGGCTCGACCTCGCCGCCGGGCTGGTCCACCGCCCCCGGGTGCTGTTCCTCGACGAGCCGACCACGGGCCTCGACCCGGCCAGCCGCCAGAACGTGTGGGACGAGGTGCGGCGGCTCAACGACGCCGGCACGACCATCTTCCTCACCACCCAGTACCTCGAGGAGGCCGACGTCCTCGCCGGCCGGCTCGCCATCATCGACGGGGGTCGACTCGTCGCCGAGGGCACCCCGACCTCGCTGAAGGCCGACATCGCGGAGGACGTGGTGTCGCTGCGCGTCACCGACGCCGATCGCGACGCGGTCGCCGACCTCGTCCGCGGCCGGGACGGCATCGTGCGCGTCGACGTCGTGGGCGTGGACGCCGCCGGCGGCGGAGGCACGCTCGAGGTGGCCGTCGCGAACGGCGCCGCCGCCGTGCCCCACCTCGTCCGCCTGCTCGACGAGGCCGGGCACGAGCTCGCCGAGATCTCGCTGCGTCGCCCCACGCTCGACGACGTGTTCCTTCGCGCCACCGGCCACCGCCTCGAGGGCGCGGCCACCCCGACCGAGGAGGTCCCCGCGTGAGCGACACCGACACGCCCCATGCCGCCGACACCGCCGCCTCCGCCCAGGTCACGCGCTCGATGCTCCGCCACGAGGTCCTGCCGCTGTACCTGCGCTCCCTGCGGGTCCTGCTGCGGGTGCCGTCGGCCGTCATCCCGCCGCTCTTCATCCCCGTGTTCTTCCTCGTCGTGAACACCGCGGCGCTCGGGAACCTGTCGAACAGCCCCGTGCTGCAGGGGACGAACTACGTCGCGTTCTTCGTCCCGGTGTCGATCCTGCTGACCGTGTCGTCGGCCGGGTCCGGCTCCGGCCTCGCGCTCGTCCAGGACATCGACGCCGGGTACTTCGACAAGCTCCTGCTCGCGCCCATCTCCCGCACGTCCGTCCTCGTCAGCCGGCTCATGGTCGACGGGACCCGCGCCGCCGCCCAGGCGCTGCTGGTCGTCGCGGTCAGCCTGCTCATCGGCGGGGAGATCGCGGCCGGGTTCGTCGGGGTCGTGCTGCTCGTGGTGATGAGCTTCCTGTTCGGGCTGGCCTACGCCGGCATCGGCCTCACCATCGCGTTGCGCACCGGCTCGACCGAGGCGACCCAGGCGTCGTTCATCATCTTCTTCCCGCTGGTCTTCCTCGCGCCGACCTTCGTGCCGCTCGACTTCCTCGCCGACTGGCTCCAGACCGTCGCGCAGCTCAACCCCGTCACCTACGTGCTCCTCGGGATGCGCTCGCTGACCACCGAGGGCATCGTGGCGGGCGAGCTCGCGAAGGCGTTCGCCGCGATCCTCGGGCTCGCGGCGCTGCTGCTGTTCTCGGCGTTCCGGGCGCTCCGGGCCCGCGCGTACCGTTGACCCGTCGCAGCCGGGTCAGTTGCAGCGGGCCCGGACCGCGATCGCCGCGTGGCGGACCTCGTCGCGGTCCGGCGCGGTCGGGGCGAGCTCCACGTAGGCCTCGAAGGCCTCGGCCGCCGCGAGGAACCGCCCGGCCGAGCGCAGCAGCTCGCCGTGGACCCGGTGGTCCTCGGGCTGCGAGCCCGGCAGCAGCAGCGCCAGCTCCGCCGTCCACAGCGCGTCGCGGAGGTCACCGGCGGCGGTGAAGTCGCGGGTCAGGTTCGCGAGGATGCGCCGGACGACGTCCGCCGGCGCCGCCGGACGCAGCATCGCGCGCGAGAACGACACCCGCCCACCGGTCGCGGCGCGGACCCGCCCGGCCACCTCCTCCAGCGGCAGCAGCCGACCACCGTCGAAGGGGTCGACCACGACCACCCCCCGCTCGTCGCCCGACGCCACGCCGGCCACGAAGTGCCCGGGCAGCCCGATGCCGTACGCGGGCACGCGCAGCCGCCTGGCCAGCGCCACGAACAGCACCGACAGCGTGATCGGCAGCCCACGCTTGCGGTCGAGGACCTGCGAGAGCAGGCCGTTGCGCGGGTCGTTGTAGGTCTCCGTGTCGCCCGTGAAGCCCTGGCCGTCGGCGAGGTAGCGGGCGATGGCGTTCGCGTCGACGGCGGCGTCGCCGGACGGCGTGAACCCCGCCGTCCGCAGGCCGTCGGCGAGCGCGTCGATGCGGAGCAGCCCCAGCTCGACGTCGACGTCCGGATCGTGCTCCACGCACAGCAGCAGGGCCGCCTCGGCGAGGTCGCAGCCCGGCTCCCGGACGATCCGGGCCAGTCGCTCGCGGGACGCGTCCGACCGACCGCTCCGGGTCGATGGGTCTGCTGGCACGAGCGCTCCTGCCTGCCGGGGGCGGGGCCGGGGCGCGCCGCCCGTCGCTCGGAGCGTACGACGGGCCGGGCGGACCCCCGCGCAACCGCCGCGCCGGCCGTCACACCCAGCGGAACGGATGGCGACGGAACGTTCCACCGTGGCTAGCCTCGGCGGCACGTCAAGCGACGTCCACGACGACCGGGAGCCCACGTTGGACCGCTGGATCTTCACCGAGGAGCACGACGCCTTCCGCCAGACGGTGCGGCGGTTCGTCGAGACCGAGATCGTCCCGTTCCACGACGCGTGGGAGGACGAGGGCATCGTCCCCCGCGAGGTCTGGAAGAAGGCTGGCGCCCAGGGGCTGCTGTGCACGGACGTCCCTGCCGAGTACGGCGGCGGGGGCGTGCCCGACTTCCGCTACAACGCGATCATCGACGAGGAGATCGCCTACGCCGGTACCTCGGGCATCGGCTACGGGCTCCACAACGACGTCATCGTCCCCTACTTCCTCAAGTACGCGTCCGAGGAGCAGAAGCAGCGCTGGTTCCCGCCGATGTGCACCGGCGAGACCATCACCGCCATCGCCATGAGCGAGCCCGCGACCGGCTCCGACCTCGCCGGTGTCCAGACAACCGCGATCCGCCAGGCCGACGGCAGCTACCTCCTCAACGGCGCCAAGACGTTCATCACCAACGGCATCCACGCCGACCTCGTCATCGTCGTCGCCAAGACCGACCCGTCGGCGTCCCACGGCGGCATCTCCCTGCTCGTCGTCGAGCGCGGGATGGAGGGCTTCGAGCGCGGCCGCAAGCTCGACAAGATCGGCATGAAGGCCCAGGACACCGCCGAGCTGTTCTTCACCGACGTGCGCGTCCCCGCCGAGAACCTGCTCGGCGAGGAGGGCAAGGGCTTCGTCTACCTCATGGAGGCGCTGCCGCAGGAGCGGCTCTCCATCGCCATCTCGGCCGTCGCCGGCGCCCGGGCCGCGCTCGACACGACGCTCGCGTACTGCAAGGAGCGCACCGCGTTCGGCAAGCCGATCGGGTCGTTCCAGAACTCGCGCTTCATGCTCGCCGAGATGCGCACCAAGGTCGAGGTCACCCAGACGTTCGTGGACCGCTGCATCGAACTGCACGACGAGGGGCGGCTCACCGTCGACGAGGCCGCCATGGCCAAGTACTGGGCCACCGACGTCCTCGACGAGGTCGTCGACGCCGGCGTCCAACTGCACGGTGGCTACGGCTACATGCGCGAGTACCCGATCGCCCGCGCCTACACCGATGCGCGCGTGTCGCGGATCTACGGCGGGACCAACGAGATCATGAAGGAGATCATTGGTCGGACGATGGGCGTCTGACCGGATTTCTGGGACTGGTCGGCGCGGGCCCGCGGCCGCCGCGGCGCCACGGCATCGCCTTCGCCGCGCCTTGGTGCTCGGCCCCTGGGGGGGCCTGCGCTCCGCTTGAGCGCGGCTGCGGCGAGACCGCGGCGCCGCGGCTCCGGTCGCTCGGGAGCCCCTCGTCCTCCCTCCGGGGTGGGGGTTGGGGTGGAGGGGGAGGAGGGGCGAGGGGGCCTAGAAGTCGGTGGACCAGGGGTCGGTGGCGAGGGCGTCGGTGATGCGGGCGGCGGTGGCGTCGTCGCAGGTGGTGCGCAGGAGGCGGCCGGTGAAGCGGCGGAGCTCCGCGATGGCGTGGAAGACGTGGGCCTCCTCGACCAGGAGCAGCAGGGCCGCCTCGCCCTCGGCGAGCTCCTCGCCCAGCGCCTCGATGTCCTCGTCCTGGATGCCGATGTCGCGCAGCTTCGCGAAGATGCCGCCGGCGGCCGCGCCGACCGCCAGGCCCACCAGGGCGGCCGGGCCACCGACGAGGATGCCGCCGAGCAGGCCCCACCAGCTGCCCGACAGGGCGCCCTGGGCCGTGGTCACGTCCTTGGTCTCCTGGACCCGGACCCTGCCGCCCTCCTCCTTCGCGGCGATCGCGGCGTCCTCGAGCTTCAACTTCCCCTCGGCCTGGAGGCGCATGGCCGCGAGCAGCCCCTCCTGCGCCATGATGGGACCGGGCAGGGCGATCGCGACGAGGTTCGCGCTCGACGTGTCCGTGTGGGTGACGACGTCGTCGGGCTCGGCGGCGTGGGCGGTCTCGGCGTCGAGGTGCTCGGTCACGGCAGGTCCTGACGTGGCGGGGCCGGCGCGCGACGGCCGGCGGGTGGGTCCACCGTAGCCCCGGGCCTACGCTCGCTCCCGACCCCACCCCGCCCGTTCGAAAGAGCCGCCGTGGACACCCCGCTGCACGTCGAGACCCGCGAGCTCGAGGGTGCGTCCGTCCGCGTGCTCACCATGCACCGGCCCGAGGCGCGCAACGCCATGGACACGGCGATGCTGGTCGCCCTCGTCGACGCCCTCGACGACGCGGCGGGGGACACGTCGCTGCGTGGCCTGGTCCTGACCGGCGCCGGCAGCACGTTCTCCGCCGGCGCCGACGTGCGCGAGCAGACGCCCGACGGGGGCCGACGGCGCATGGAGCTGTTCACCACCTTCTACGAGCAGCTCTCGACGTTCCGCGTCCCGACCGTCGCCGCCGTCGAGGGTCCCGCCGTCGGTGGCGGTGCCGAGGCGGCCGCCGCGTGCGACCTGCGGGTGTTCGCCCGCTCGGCCCGGCTGCGCTTCCCCGGTGCCGTGCACGGCGTGCCCGTCGGCACGGCGCGCACCATCGGGCAGGTGGGCCTCGGCACCGCGAAGGACTGGGTCCTGTCGTCGCGGTGGGTCGACGCCGAGGAGGCCCACGCCCGCGGGATGGCCCAGCGCCTGGTCGACGACGGCGCGACCCTCGACGCCGGGCTCGCGTGGCTCACCGACGTAGTCCAGCGCGACGCCGACACCGTCGCGCTCCTCAAGCGGCTGTTCACCGACCAGGCCGGGGTCCGCGACCGCGTCGCGTACGAGAACGACGTCCTGCGGGCCCACGCCGAGACCGGCGGGCTACCGCCGGCGCTGGACCGGGACCTGCCACGGACCGTCCGGCCCCGACGGCTGGGGGGCTGACCCCCGACCGGTACTAGGCTCGGGGTCCGCCCCACGTCCACCCGCCCGCGCCCGGGCGCCGAGCCAGGACCGACCGATGACCCCGCAGGAGCGCCCCGACCGCAACCTCGCGATGGAGCTCGTCCGCACCACCGAGGCCGCCGCGCTCGCCGCCGCCCGCTGGCAGGGACGCGGACAGAAGGAGTCCGGCGACCAGGCCGCCGTCGACGCCATGCGCCAGGTGCTCTCCACCGTCGAGATCGACGGCACCGTCATCATCGGCGAGGGGGAGAAGGACGAGGCGCCGATGCTCTACAACGGCGAGCGCGTCGGGACGGGGCACCCTCCGAAGGTCGACATCGCGGTCGACCCGATCGACGGCACCCGACTGCTCGCCGAGGGCCGCAACGGGTCGATCGCGGTGATCGCCGCGGCGCCCGAGGGCGCGATGTTCGACCCGGGCCCGTGCGTCTACATGGAGAAGCTCGTCGTCGGCCCCGAGGCCGCCGACGTCGTCGACCTCGACCGACCCATCGGTGAGAACCTCGCGGCCATCGCGAAGGCCAAGGACCGCGAGGTCCGCGACCTGACCGTGATGATGCTGGACCGTGACCGGCACGAGGAGGCGAAGCGCCAGGTCCGGGAGGCCGGCGCCCGGCTGCAGCTGATCATGGACGGCGACGTCGCCGCCTCCGTCCTCGCCGCGTGGGACGAGCGCCCCTCCGTCGACGTCCTGTACGGCATCGGTGGCACGCCCGAGGGGGTCGTGTCGGCCTGCGCCGTCCGGGCGCTCGGTGGCGTCATCCTCGGCCGCCTGTGGCCGCGGGACGAGGGGGAGCGTGCCGCCGCGCTCGACGCCGGCTACGACCTCGACGCGGTGCTCACCACCTCCGACCTGGTCAGCGGGCCGGACACCTTCTTCGCCTGCACCGGCATCACGCCGGGGCAGCTCGTCCAGGGCGTCGCGTTCGACGGTCACGGCGCGCTGACCGAGTCGCTGGTCATGCGGGGCAAGTCCGGGACCGTGCGGCTGATCCGCGCCCGGCACAAGTTCGACAAGCTCAAGGAGTACGCGTCGGTCCAGTACTGAGCCGCGCCAGGCTCAGGCCGAGCGACGCTCCACCACGGCCCCGTCCCCCAGGGCGGGGCCGCGCGCGTGGCCGAGGTGCCGGTGCAGGAAGTCCGAGACGACGTCGTGGATGTCGTCCGGGAACTCGATCAGCGCCCCGTGGGTCCCGCCGACCAGCTCCACCAGCTCGGCCACGTCGATGCGGAGCAGCATCGTCGTGCCGGCCTCCGGCGGGGTCCACGTGTCCGCGGACCCGACGAGCGCGAGCGTCGGGACGTCGACCTCGTGCAGCCACGCGGACGCGTCGAACTCGTGCATGCCGCGGGCGATCTGCATCGCGACCAGCGGGTCGACCTGCGTGAAGTGACGGAAGTAGAGCGTCATCCCCTCCGCCGGCGTGTGTGGCCCCAGCGCCCGGATGAGCCGTGCGACGGGCATCGCGATGGGCAGCCGCATCAGGTCGGGGATGAGCTTCTGCACCGGCCGGGGGAGCAGCGGGAGCCCCAGGTAGGCGAACGGGAACAGGTACGCGCCGACGTCGGTCCCGTAGAAGTCCCGGAGCGGGCTGCGGTAGGGGCCGGTGACGCAGACGAGCGCGGCGACCCGGGACGGGCGGTCGTCCGCGGCGGCGAGGTCGCGCTGCTGCCGCCACGTCTCGAGCGCCACCTGCACGCCCATCGAGTGGCCCAGGACCGTCGCGTCCGTGACGTCCTCGGCCTCCATGACCGCCCCGACGTCGCCGGCGAACCGCTCGATCGTGTAGTCCTCGGCGCGGACCCCGCGGCCGAGCCACCGCGGCGGACGGGGGTCGGTCGAGGCGCCGACGCCCCGGTAGTTCAGCACCGCCACGCGGTACCGGTCCAGCAGCGGCGGGACCAGGTACTCCCAGAAGTTGTCCGGGCACATGAACCCGGCGCAGAGCACCAACCACTCGCCGTCGTCCGGGCCGAGCACGGTGTAGCGGATGCGGGCGCCGTCGGGAGCGAGGACCTCGCGGTCCTTGGGCCAGACGTGGCCGCCACGGTCGCCGGGCCAGGCGGGGGCGTCGGTGGGCACGGGGTACCTCGGGGCGGGGGCTCGGCAGGTCACGGGAAGGCTAACGACGTGGGTCCGGACGGGGCACGTTCGGACCGGCCGGTGGGTGGTCACCCGGGCGACCGCCCGTCGTAACCCCTCGTTCACCTCGGCCGCGTTCCCTCCTCCTCGCACCCGTCGGCGGACGTCGGCGGGCCGCCGCTCACCCTCTACCCTCCGCGAGGGCACCGATGGACCACACCGCCACCGAGCCGGAGCGCACCGTGCAGGACGACACGATGGCCACGGCCGTCCCCGAGACCGCCCCCGCGGACTCGGGGGCCGTGTTCGAGCTCGACGACGTCGGGGTCACGTACGGCACCTTCCAGGCCGTCCGCGGGATCTCCTTCGACATCCCCCAGCACGAGATCACGGCCCTCATCGGCCCCTCCGGCTGCGGGAAGTCGACGCTGCTGCGGACCCTGAACCGGATGAACGACCTGGTGCCGGGTGCGAAGGTGAGCGGCCGGGTGCGGTACCACGGCCAGGACATCTACGGCGAGGACGTCGACCCCGTCGAGGTCCGCCGGCGCATCGGCATCGTGTTCCAGAAGCCGAACCCGTTCCCGAAGTCGATCTACGAGAACGTCGCGTTCGGCCCGAAGCTCATGGGCCAGACCAAGGGCCTCGACGACGTCGTCGAGCAGGCCCTGCGCGGCGCGGCCCTGTGGGACGAGGTCAAGGACAAGCTCGGCGAGTCCGGCCTGTCCCTCTCCGGGGGCCAGCAGCAGCGGCTCTGCATCGCCCGGACCATCGCGCTCGAGCCCGAGGTCATCCTCATGGACGAGCCGTGCTCGGCACTCGACCCGATCGCGACCCTGCGCATCGAGGACCTCATGCGGGACCTCAAGCAGCGCTACACGATCGTCATCGTGACCCACAACATGCAGCAGGCCGCCCGGGTCTCCGACCGCACCGCCTTCCTCACGGTCAACATCGACGACCAGCACGGCGAGCGCACGGGGGAACTGGTCGAGTTCGACCTCACCGAGAAGATCTTCACGCAGGCGTCCGACGAGCGGACCGAGGCCTACATCACGGGTCGGTTCGGCTGACGCGTCCACCCCTGGTGGGTCGTGCGCGGCGCGCCTGACCCGCCGATGGGATGTTCCCGCCCCGTTCACCTCCCGTTCACCTCTCGGCAAGTCGCCCTCCCCACGTCGTCCGTAGCGTCCCCGGTGTGCAACTACTGCGGTCGTAGGCAACGCCTCGACCCCCTCGCGGTCGCCCTGCGACCACCTCCCACCCACTCCACGAGGAGTCACCAACGTGCTGCGTGACCTGAAGCGCAACCGCATCGCCGGCGCGATGCTCGCCGTCTCCCTGCTCGCCACCGCGTGCGGCGGCGGCACCGATGCCGACCCCGGCACGGACACCGAGTCGACGGACACCGGATCCACGGACGGGGCGGCCGAGGGCGGCGACCTGAGCGGCTCCATCACCGTCTCCGGTTCGTCGACCGTCGAGCCCATCTCCGCGCTGAACGCCGAGCTCTTCGCCGAGCAGAACCCCGGCGTCGCGATCTCCGTCGAGGGCCCCGGCACCGGTGACGGCTTCGAGAAGTTCTGCGCCGGCGAGACCGACATCTCCGACGCGTCGCGTCCGATCAAGGACGAGGAGGCCGAGGCCTGCGCCGCCGCGGGCATCGAGTACACCGAGCTCAAGGTCGCCATCGACGGCCTCTCGATCCTCACCAACCCGGCCAACGACGCGGTCGAGTGCCTCGACTTCGCGGCCCTCTACGCGCTGACCGGCCCCGAGTCGGATGGCTTCTCGAACTGGTCCGACGCGGCTGCCCTGGCCTCCGAGCTCGGGTCGTCCTCGACCCTGCCGGACGCCCCGCTGACGGTCACCGGCCCGGGCGAGGAGTCCGGCACCTACGACACCTACGTGGAGCTCGTCATCGAGGAGTTCAACGAGGACCGTGGCGCCGACGCCGCGACCCGTTCGGACTACCAGGCCTCGGCCAACGACAACGTGATCGTCCAGGGCATCACCGGCGACGAGACCGCGCTCGGCTGGGTCGGGTACGCATTCTTCGTCGAGAACGCGGACGCGCTGAAGGCGCTCGAGGTCGACGGTGGTGACGGGTGCGTCGAGCCCACCGACGAGACCCTCGCGTCGGGCGAGTACCCGCTGGCGCGTGACCTCTACATCTACGTCAACAACGCCAAGGCGGACGAGAAGCCCGAGCTGCAGGCGTTCATCGACTTCTTCCTCTCGGACGAGGGCATCGCCTCCGTGAGCGAGGTCGGGTACGTCCAGCTCGCCGAGGCCGACCTCGAGGCGACCCGCTCGGCCTGGTCGGGCCGCTGACCGACGCCGTTGCCACCGGGGCCGGGTGCGTGCACGCACCCGGCCCGCGGTGCACCCTCACCCCCCACGCAGGAGGACGTCGTGGCAGCCCTGACCACGCCCGGACCCTCGCTCACCGGTGATCCGCGCCGGCGGCGCAAGGAGCGCGCCATCGCGCTCGGGTTCCGTGCGGTCGCCATCCTGTCGATCCTCATCAGCATCGGCATCGTCGCCTCGCTCGTCGGCGGGGCCGTTCGCTTCGTCGGCAGCATCGGCCTCTCCGAGCTCATCGCCTCCGGCTGGAGCCCCCGCCGCAGCCTCTTCGACGTCCGCACGATCGTGGTCGCCTCGCTGCTGGTCACCGGGATCGCGATGCTCGTCGCCGTCCCGCTCGGCCTCGGCGCCGCGATCTACCTCTCGGAGTACGCCGACCGGCGCGTGCGCAAGGTCGTGAAGCCGATCCTCGAGATCCTCGCCGGCATCCCGTCGGTCGTGCTGGGCTTCTTCGCCCTGACGTGGATCAACCCCAACATCGTCCGGACGTTCGTCCCGTCGGCGGGGCAGTTCAACATGATCGCCGCGGGCATCGGCGTGGGGATCCTGACGCTGCCCCTGATGGCCTCCATCACGGAGGACGCGCTCTCGGCCGTCCCCGACTCGCTGCGCGAGGCCAGCTTCGGCCTCGGCGCGCGGAGGCGCCTCACCACGCTGCGCGTCGTGCTGCCGGCGGCCATCTCCGGGATCGTCGCGGCGGCCATCATCACCGCGTCCCGCGCCATCGGCGAGACGATGGTCGTGACGATCGCCGCCGGCGCCACCCCGGACCTCACCTTCGACCCGCGCTCGTCGTCGCCCACCATGACGGCGGCCATCGCGAACCTCGCCACCGGCACCGACCAGGTGGCCGGGGCCAGCAACGCGTTCGACTCGCTCTACTTCGTCGGCATGCTGCTGTTCGTCGCCACGCTCGGGCTCAACGTCCTCGGTGACCGCATCGTGCGCAAGTACCGGAAGGAGTACTGATGTCCGCGACGACAACCGCGGGCACGCTGAGCCGCCGGTCCGCCAGCACCCGCCGGGCGCTGCGGGGCGAGCTCGCCTTCCAGCTCGTCCTGCTGCTGGGCCTGCTGCTGGCCCTGGCCGTGCTCTTCGTCCTCATCCTCGACGTCGTGCTCGGCTCGCTGCCCGTGTGGCAGGACCGGGGTGCGGGCTTCCTCAGCTCCAACCTGAGCTCGCGAGCGAGCCGCACCGGGGTCGCCCAGGGCATCCGCGGCTCGATGATCATCACCCTCACCACCGCCCTGACCGCCGTGCCGATCGGCGTGCTGACGGCCGTGTGGCTCGAGGAGTACGCCCCCCGGACCCGCGTCACCCAGTTCATCGACATCAACATCCGCAACCTCGCCGGTGTCCCGTCGGTGGTCTACGGGATCTTCGGCCTCGCCGTGTTCGTGACCGTGCTGCGACCGGCGACCGGTGGGAGCTCGGTGCTCGCGGCCGGGCTCACCATGTCGACGCTCGCCCTGCCGATCGTCATCATCACCGCCGCGGAGGCCATCCGGGCCGTGCCGCAGAGCCTGCGCGAGGGCGGCTACGGGCTCGGCGCGACGCGCTGGCAGGTCACGCGGACCCTCGTCCTCCCCAACGCGATGCCGGGCGTGCTGACCGGGATCATCATCACCTTCGCCCGCGTCATCGGCGAGACCGCGCCGCTGCTGGTCGTCGGCGTCACGACGGGCTTCCTCGCCACCGGCGACCAGGGGCTGCTGGCCGAGCTGCAGGGCGCCTACACCGCGCTGCCCGCGCTCGTGTTCCAGTTCTCACGCCAGCCCGGCAACGACTTCGTGAACCAGATCGCGCCGGCGACCATCGTGGTGCTGCTCGCGTTCACGCTGATCGCCAACGCGATCGCCATCGTCATGCGCAACCGCTTCGAGCGGCGCTGACCGACACCGTCAGGAGAGCACGATGACCCAGGGGAACGAGCCCGAGCCGGTCCACGCGACCCGCGCCGGCTTCCACCGGTCGCTCGACCAGATCGACGACGCCTTCGTGGAGGCGGGGGCCATCGTGGCCGAGTCGCTGCCGCGGCTCACCCGCGCGTTCCTCGCCGGGAACCGCGAGTCCATCGAGGACGCCCGCGCGATGGCGTCCGACGTGCAGGGTCGCTGCCACCACGTCGAGGAGTCGGGCTTCGTCATGCTCGCCCGCGAGGCGCCCGTCGCCGGTGACCTGCGCCGCCTGGTGGCCCTGCTGCGCCTCGTCGTCGACGTGGACCGCTCCGCCGCGCTGCTGAAGCACGTCTCGGAGACGCTCGACCGCTTCGACCCGCGCGACCTGCCCGAGGCGCAGCGCCAGCAGCTCACCGACCTCGGTGAGCGCGCGACCGACGTCTTCCGACGTGGGCTCGACGCGTGGCGCTCCAAGGACGCCCTCGCCATCACCGAGGTCGACGTCGCCGACGAGGGCGTGGACCGGCTGCAGCAGGTCATCCTGGACCACGCGGCCCAGGTCGACAACGCCGGCGACGAGATGCTCGTGCTCGGCCTGATCGCGCGGTACTACGAGCGCATCGCCGACCACGGCGTCGCGCTCGCCCGGGACGCCACGTTCGTGGTGACCGGGGAACGGGTCACGCTGCCGGGCCGCAGCGACCACTGAGGGGGGGCGAGGTGCCGAAGCTGCTGCTGGTCGAGGACGAGCGCGCGATCGCCGAGGGGCTGGCGATCTCGCTCGAGGCCGAGGGGTTCCAGGTCAGCTGGGTCAACGACGGCAGCGAGGCAATCGGTGCGTTCGACCGCACCCGGCCGGACCTGGTGCTGCTCGACCTGATGCTCCCGGGGATGTCCGGCACCGAGGTGTGCCGCCAGCTGCGCACCCGCACCGACGTGCCGATCATCATGCTGACCGCCCGTGACGGTGAGGTCGACCGGGTCGTCGGGCTCGAGCTCGGCGCGGACGACTACGTCACCAAGCCGTTCTCGACGCGAGAGCTCGTGGCGCGGATCCGGGCGGTCCTCCGACGCGCCGGCGGCGCCGACCTCGGCGACCTCGACGCGCCGGCCGAGGCCTCCGGCGTCCGGGTCGACCGGGTGCGCCACGAGGTGCAGGTCGACGGCGAGCTGGTCGACCTGCCGCCGAAGGAGTTCGACCTCCTGGCGACGCTGGTCGAGCACGCGGGCCGCGTCCTGACCCGTCACCAGCTCATCGACGAGGTGTGGGGCAGCGACTACGTCGGGGACACCAAGACCCTCGACGTGCACATCCGGCGGTTGCGGACGCGCATCGAGGTCGACCCACACGAGCCGGTCCGCATCCAGACGGTCCGCGGGGTCGGCTACAAGTTCGCCGACCAGCGCGGGTGAGCGACCCCGTCGTCGTCGCCCTGGCCGTCCTGGCCCTGACGGGGCTCGGGGCGGCCGCGTCGGCTCTCGTCGCCGCACGGCGTCGGGAACGACGCATCCTGGCCGCCCTCGCCGAGGTCGTCGGCGCCCTCTCCGCGGGCGAGCGCGACCCGGACCTCGAGCACGTCGACCCGGAGGTCCGGCCGCCGCTGCGCGAGCTCATCGACGTGCACACCGGCATCGCCGACCGGCTGGCGCGGGCGGCGCCGTGGCGGGACCGGCTGGTGACGACCATCGAGGGCCCCGCCCTCACCTTCTCCTCCGAGGAGCGGCTCGTGGCGACGAACGATGCAGCACGGACGCTGCTCGGACTCGGCGAGGAGGCCGAGCTGTCCGTGGTCCAGGCCCTCGGGTCCCCCGCGCTCGTCGGGGCGGTGCGAGAGGCACGCGCGGGCGGTCGGCCCGTCCAGGTCGACGCGGAGCATCGAGGCCGCGACCTCCGCGCCACGGCGTCCGTGGTCGGCGACGAGGTCCTGATGATCATCACGGACCGCACGGAGCGCCGGCGGGTCGAGGACCTGCGGCGCAACTTCGTCACCAACGCCTCGCACGAGCTCAAGACGCCGGCGACCGCGATCCAGACGCTCTCCGAGGCCCTCGAGATCACCCTGGAGCGCAACCCGGCCCGCGCCCCGGAGCTCGTCGCACGGCTGCGCGAGGAGTCGGAGCGGCTCGTCCGGATGGTCCACGACCTCCTCGACCTGCGCCGCCTCGAGGAGCGTGGGCCGATGGAGCGGGTGCCCGTCGACCTGTCGGCCCTCGTCCGTGAGGTCGTCGCGTCGTCGCAGCCGGCCGCCGAGGACCGCGGCGTGGCCGTGGAGGTGGACGCCCCGGAGCAGGCCCACGTGGCCGGCATCGCGCAGGACCTGCGATTGGTCGTGACCAACCTCGTCACCAACGCCGTGCAGTACAACACCCACGGGGGGCGCGTCGACGTCCACCTCGCGCGTGACGGCGGCGACTACGTGCTGCGGGTGCGGGACACGGGGGTCGGGATCGCCTCGCAGGACGTGGCACGCATCTTCGAGCGCTTCTACCGGGTCGACGCCGCACGCTCGCGGGCGAGCGGGGGGACCGGGCTCGGGCTGTCGATCGTGCGCCACGCGGTGGAGCGGCACGGCGGCACGGTCGCGGTCGAGTCGCTGCTCGGCCGGGGGTCGACCTTCACGGTCCGGCTCCCCATCGATCCCGTCGACTGACGGCCGCCCCGCGGGTCCGACACGGGGAGGGCGCGGCCCGCTGGCCGCGCCCCCCGTGTGTCAGCTGGACGGTTCAGTCCTCGTCGTTGGACTCGACCTCGTCCTCGGTCTGGTCGTCGGTCGACCGGTCGGCCTTCGGGCCGCCGCGCTCCGCCTTGGCGGCGCCGCGCTCCGCCTTCGCGGACTCCCGCTCCTCGGCGCGCTGCTGCTTCGCGGCGCCGCGGTCGGCCTTGCGCTCCTCGCGGTCGGCGTCGCGGTCGGCCTTGCGTTCCTCGCGCTCGGCTCGGCGCTGCTCCTTCTCGGTGGGCTCGTCGGTGGCCCCCGCGAGGAGAGCGTCGGCCGCCCGGATGCTTGCGATGGCGGCACACAGGGCCTCGGCGCCCTCCAGCGTGGAGAGGTCGAACTCGACGTCCGCGGTGCCGGCCACCACCGGCGTCTCGCCGGACGTGTCGAGCTGCGGGACGGCGAGCGTCACGGTGCCGCCCTTGGCCGCGGTCGAGACCCACCAGCCGTGGTTGCGGGCGCCCTCGACCAGGTCGCGCTCCTTGCCCCGGGGGGCGCACGCCGCGACCGTCGACACGATCTCACCCTTCGGGCCGTCGGCCTCCGCGTCGGCGTCGTCGGCCTCGGCATCGACCTCGAGGGCGACGATGGTCGCCTTCGCGCTGAGACCGTCGCGCAGGGTCGCGGCGAGCTCCTCGAGGGCGAGGCGCTCCTCGTCGCTCAGCGTCGGGGCGCCGTCCTCCCCCTCGGCGGCGAGCGCCTCGGCGATCCGTCGGAGGGCGTCGAACCACCCGGCGAGCACGTCGGACCCGGCGACCTCCTCGCCGTCCTCGACCTCCTCGACCTCCTCGATCGGCTCCTCCTGGACCAGCTCCTCCTCCCTGGGGGCCTCCTCGCCCTCCTCCGTGGGGCTCTCGACGACGACGGGCTCCTCGGCCTCCTGGGCCAGGGCGGCCGTCGGGGCCGCGAGCAGCGCGACGCCGAGGACGGGGGCGAGCAGGCGGGTGTGACGCATCGGTGGTCCGTTCGGGTGGTCGGGTCCGGGGGGTTCCACGTCCGTCAGCGACCGAGAGACGCAGGAGGTCACGCTCCGTACTCGCACGAGCGCTGGTCGCTCGTCGCTGAGCGGAAGAAGCGCGCTCCTCCTCGGGATCCCGTCGGGCCCGTCACCAGTAGCCTCCGGGGCCATGACCACCGACCCCGCCGCCCCCGACCTGCCGGACGTCCCCGCCGACCTGACGCGGGACAGCGGCCCCACCCGCCGCGCGCCGGTCGTGCTCGACCTGCTCGCCGCCGAGCACCCCGACGCGGAGATCGCGCTCGACTTCACCACCACCTGGGAGCTGCTCGTCGCGACCATGCTGTCGGCCCAGTCCACCGACGTGAAGGTGAACGAGGTCACGCCCGCGCTCTTCGCGGCCTACCCCGACGCGGTCGCGACGGCCGAGGCGACCCTGGAGCACCTCGAGGAGCTCATCGGCTCGCTCGGGCTGTTCCGCCAGAAGGCGAAGAACGTCCGGCGCACCGCGCAGCTGGTGGTGGAGCGTCACGACGGGGAGGTCCCGACCACGATGGAGGACCTCGTCGCGCTGCCCGGCGTCGCACGCAAGACCGCGAACGTCGTGCTCTCCAACGCGACGGGGGAGCACCACGGGGTGGTCGTGGACACCCACGTCACCCGGCTCGCCCGCCGGCTGCGTTTCACCCGGGAGGAGACGGCCCCGCGCATCGAGCAGGACCTGATGCGGCTGTTCCCCCGCGAGCGCTGGCTGGACGTGGCCGACCTGCTCATCTTCCACGGGCGTCGCGTCTGCGACGCGCGTCGACCGGCGTGCGCCGACTGCGTGGTGGAGTCCCTGTGCCCCTCCTCCCAGGTCGACGGTCGCACCGACAAGGCCCGGCCTTCGACCTCACGCCGCAGGCGCTGAGCCGTCGCGTCGGTCAGACGCGGCCGCGGACCAGCGCCACCCCGTACCCGAGGAGCGCGAAGGCGGCCATGAACTCGAGCCGCCCGAGGTACATCTGCGCGATGTAGGTGAGCTTCAGCGGCGTCGGGGTGGCCGGCCCGACGATGCCGATCGACAGCCCGACGTTCGCCGCGGCCGAGGTGGACTCGAACAGCGCCTGGTCGAACCGGTACCCGTAGAACACCCCGACCAGGGCACCACCCAGGTAGGTCAGCAGGAACAGCACGATGATGACGATCGCCGCACGCACCTGCTCGTCGCGGACCACCCGCCGCGTGCGCGACCGGTAGCTCGCGATGACGAGGCTCGACACCGGGGCGATGGCCTTGCGGATGTCCCGCAGGACCGACTTCCCGGCGAGGCCGATGCGGATCGCCTTGATGCCGCCGGCGGTGGAGCCGGCCATCCCGCCGAGCGCCATGGCGAGGACGACGGCCGCCGGCGCGAACAGGCCCCAGTCGGAGACGTAGATCCCCGGCGCGACGACCGTGAAGCCCGTGCCGGTGTGCGCGGACACGATGGTGAAGGCGCCCTTGCGGGTGAGCGCCGTCGCGTCGGCGTACGTCCCCGCGGCCACGAGGCCGACGAGTGCGAGGAGGGTGGTGAGGCCAGTGGTCAGCGCGAGGGTGCGGGTCTCGAGGTGCTGGGTCGTGGCCCGCGTCTGTCGGCGCCACAGCTGGTAGTGGATCGGGAACGACAGGGTCCCGGCGATCATCAGGACCGTGACCACGAGCTCGTACGTCGCGGAGTGGTAGTAGGCGACCGACGTCGAGTTGGGTGAGAAGCCGCCGGTGTCGAAGGCCGCCATGAAGATGTTGACCCCGTGGTGCAGCGCCCGCCACGGGGTCAGCCCGGCCAGCACGCCGGCGAGCGTCAGCGCGGCGGTCCCGGCGAGCAGCCACGCCGTCGCGATCAGGTAGATGAACCGGGCCGTCCGGATGATGTTGGGCACGACCCGCTCGTCGCGCCCCTCGCCGACGTAGAGGGTGCCGATCTGGCCGCCGCCCGAGGCGAAGACGGTGAGCACGACGAGGACGATGCCCTGCCCACCGGCGAAGTGGGTGACGTGCCGCAGCAGGTTGACGCCAACGCCGATGTGGTCGAGGTCCTGGATCACGGAGAGCCCGGAGGTGGTCAGCCCGGACATGGCGTCGAAGTAGGCGTCCACGAAGCTGCCGAAGTGCCCCGTCAGGTACAGCGGCACCGCGAACGCCAGCGGCGCGAGCAGCCACGAGAGCGCCACCGTCACCATCCCGTGCGACCACTCGAGCTCCTGCGGGGAGCGGAGGCGCACCGAGGTGTACTGGCCGAGCAGGATGGCCAGCCCCGCCCCGATGGCCATCGCCGTCGCGTCGTTCCACTCGCGCAGGACCAGCGCGACGAGCGTCGGCACGAGGATGACGACGCCGACGCCGTACACCACCCGGCCGGTGGTGAAGCCGATCATCCGCAGGTCGTCGCGGTCCGGACGGATCAGCACGCGGCCGTCACTCCCGGGCCGCGCGCCGGCGCTCCGCCAGCGCGCCGGCGGTCGCCAGCAGCGCCATGACCGCCGCGACGATGGCCTGGACCCGGTGCACCGGCTGCGAGAACTCGACCGCCGGGACGAGCACCTCGGCCCGGACCGCGCGGATGGTCAGCCCGCCGCCGTCCTCGGGGTCGGCCCGTCGCAGCACACCCTCGACCAGCAGCACGTCGCCGCGGTTGCGAGCGTTTCCCGGCGTCGTGGCGAGGTCCGCCAGGTCGCCGTCGAGCCACACCGACAGGCCCGTGTTGGTGCCGAGCAGCCGGCCGTGGGCGTCGAGCGGGCCCGCCTCGAGTGCGTAGGCGTCGTCGTTGAGCAGCACCCAGGCGCCGCCGTCCCGGCGCAGCACGTCCCCGATGACCTCACCGGCGAACTGCACGACCCGCCCGTCGAACCGGTCGGGGCAGGCGATGACCTCGGTCGAGGACACCCGCCCCACCGGCGCCAGCTCGGGCTGGCCGGTCGGGAGGGTCGGTCGGTCGGGCAGGGTGCGCTCGCACGTCACCACCTCGGTCTCGGTGAGCACGGGCAGCCCCGGGACGGAGAGGTCCTGGGCCGTCCGGGGCGTCGTCTCGCGCAGCCACTCGACGCCGGCGCCGAGGGCGGCCACGACCGACGCGACCACGAGCACCTGCAGCACGCGGCGGGCGGGGGTGGCGGGACGGTCGCTCACCTGATCGGCCTCCTGATGACGGTCACGGCGTACCCGAGCAGTGCGAACACGGCGAGGAACTCGAGCCGGCCGAGCCACATCTGCACCAGCAGCACGAGCTTGGTCCCCGCGGTCGACGACGGCCCGAGGACCCCGACGGAGAGCCCGGTGTTGGTCAGCGCCGACGTGGACTCGAACAGCGCCTCGGTGAGGTCGACGGTCCCCGAGGTCGCGAGCAGCAGCAGCGCCCCCGCGAGCGCCGAGGTCAGCACCAGCAGCAGCACCGTCGCCGCCGCTCGCACGTGCGAGTCGCGCAGGGTGTGCCGCCGCCCCTGGTGGTAGGTCTGGACCACCAGGGCCGACGAGGGCAGCAGGACCCGGGTGATCTCGCGTTGGACGCCCTTGGCGAGCAGGCCGACGCGCAGGAGCTTGACGCCGCCGGCGGCCGAGGCGGCCATCCCGCCGATCGTCATGGCCGCCACCAGCGCCGCCGGCGTCATGAGGCCCCAGTCCGTCGCGATGCGCCGGGAGGCGCCCGTGTGGAACGCCGTGGTGGTGTGGGCGGCCACGAGCGTCAGGCCGCCCTGCCGGAGCATCGGCACGAGGTCGGTGAACGCCCCGCTGCGGCCGAGGCCCGCGAGCGACACCACCAGCAGCGACCCGAAGGTGAGCAGGAACGTCCGGGACTCGACGTGGAGCCGCAGCTCGCGCCGGTCCCCGGTCCACAGCGCCCGGTGCACGGCGACGGAGAGCGCGCCGGCGAGCATGAGCACGACCAGGACGAGCTCCACCGCCGGCGCGTGGTAGTAGCCGAGGCTCTGCGAGGACGGGGCGAAGCCGCCCGTCGACAGCGCCGAGATCGAGAGCAGCACGGCGTGCCCGACGGCCCGCGCCGGCGGCAGTCCGGCGACCACCAGCGCGACCGTGAGGACGACGGCGCCGGCGGTGAGCCACGCCCCTGCGATGCGTGCGACGTCACGGGCGGTCTGCGGGACGTTGGGGATGGTGCGGTCGTCGTGGGTCTCGGGGACGTTGGACGTCGCGATCTCGGCGTCGCCCCGGGTCTGCAGGGTCAGGACGACGACCACGATCGAGAACGCCCCGAGCCCGTGCAGCACCGTGCGCCACAGGTGCATCGCTGCTGGCAGGTGGTCGAGGTCGTGCCCGACGCTGAACCCCGTGGTGGTCAGGCCGCTCATCGCCTCGAAGGTGGCGTCGAGCCAGCCGCCCCAGTGGCCGCTGAGCAGCAGCGGGACGCCCCCGATGACGGCGCACACGAGCCAGCTCGCCGCGGCCGCCGCCATCGCCTGGCCCCAGGTCGCGCCGGCGGTTGCCCTCCACCTGGTCCGACCGAACGTTCCGAGCCCGACGGCAAGCGCGGCCGCGATGGCGAGGGCGGACGCGCTGTCGGGGTCCCCGAGTGCCAGCGCGGCGACGACGGTGACGCCAGCGGCCACACCGAACCAGCGCACGACCTGGCTTGTCGCGTCGAGGATGACGCGCACGTCGTCGCGACGTGGGGGCAGGCTCACGGGCGGCCCATCAGAAGACGAGCGAGAGCGCGAGCGCTGCGAGCCACGACAGCGCCGTCAGCGCAAGGCCGGCGGCGGTGACCACGGCGATGCCCTCGGCAGCCTGGCGCCAGATGGGCACCTCGCGCAAGCGGCGGGCCTCGCGTGCCGGGTCGAGGCGGCGTCCGCGGGTGCGC
>FLYM01000609.1_pt1 | contig 20123 bp, 25 predicted proteins | sample 1122581 | NCBI WGS metagenome assembly FLYM01 (sample SAMEA4346789, study PRJEB14843) | hot springs metagenome | biome: Terrestrial Biome; feature: Habitat; material: Sediment | place: India | collected 2012-06-12 | depth 1760 m
TTAGAGGCCGTGTTAATGCTGGGGAGGGCTAAGGCTTATGAACTGGCTAAGGCTCTGCCGTACAGCGTCTCTACAGTTTATTACGCCTTGTATAGGCTAGAAGCAGAGGGGTTTGTGGAGGCTGATAGGGATTACTACGTGCCTACTTTTAAGGGGGTGTTGTACTACGTCTCCTATAAGGGCTGTAATTTCATCGCTACAAACGCCACGAGGCGCTTAATTAATAGACATTATGCATCGGAGTTAAACGACAGGGAAATATGCGACGCATTGGAGTTTTTATCCAAAAGAATGCCCCACTCACGGCATATACTGCCGGCACTACTCGAAGCTGTGAGTGGCGCCAAATTGTCCGATTTGCCGCCATCGGTCAAGAGGCTCTTAGCAACCGCTATGGCTGAAGCGGGCGGGCCTATTGATAATGTGCACATCGGAGTATTAATAGGCAATATATTCGCCGGATATTGCAAGATGTGCGGCCTAGTTGTCGCCCCATGCCGAAGTATAAAATTATAAACGGAGTTAAAATAGCCATAGACGAATTAGTGAAAATCTGGGTTAATGACGGGCTAGTCGCTGAGATAGTATCTAATCCAGAGGATCTGGAGGACTTGGGGATTGGCTATGCATACAGCGAGGGCTATGCGGCCAATATCGACGATATAATAGAAGTTTCAGTGCTTCAAAACCAAGTGAGGATAAAGACCAGATTAAACGCCTCGCGCGCCGCCCGCCTGCTAGACGACTGCGGAGTAGGAGAACTGGTTAAGGCGCTCAGGGGGGATCCGGCGGACGCCGCCCTCATGGTTAAACTTGCCGGGGAGTTTACAAAAATGACTATTTGGCACGTGGATCCGCATCTTGCAATGCACACCTCAGCGTTATACGTAGACGGCGATTGGCTAGTTGTTCATGACACCAGTCGGCACAGCGGCGTGATTAAACTAGTTGGCAAGTTCTTAAAAAGAGGCGGCGGCAAGTTAAAAATTGCGTATACAACCGGCAGGGTTTCCTCCGACATGGTTTACAGACTCGCCACTATAGGCGTAAACGGCATAGTCTCCCTAAGAGGACCTCTTTACAGCGGTGTGGAGGCGGCGTGCAGACTAGGCATTACTCTTGTGTCAAACGTGAGAAACGCGGGTTTCACCACGCTGTGCACTCCCCGCGACTTCGAAAAAATCTCGAATAATTCTTAAAAAGGCCTGCTCCTATAATCCGTGTCCTTTGAAGCCCTCTTAAAACACTACGAACAGGTGAAAAAAGATCTTGAAAGGCTTTATACAGAAGTTCCAGAGGCGATAGACGGATTGCTCAGTTTATATAACGGCGAAGAGGACTATACTTGTTTCACGGCTAAAAAATTAATGGGGAAGCGGGACAAGGGGGTTCAGAGGAGCGTGTTCTTATGACGGCAGTTACGAGAAGAGGGTTTTTAAAACTGGCCGCCTTAGCCACGTCAGCTTTAAGCATAGGGGCGGAGGCACAAGTCCCCTTCAAGGCCACAAAGGCCACGTGGGAAATAGGAGAGATCGGCGGCAAGTTAGACCTTCCAAAGGCTACTGTGACTCCTGTAATATGCCCCTATTGTTCCGTCGGGTGTTCTATAGACTTATACGTCTCAGGGGGGAGGATAGTGTGGAGTAGGGGATCTGCTGATTCGCCTATTAACTGGGGGGCGTTGTGCCCAAAGGGCAAGGCGGCGTTTCAGTTAGTGGAAAACGATTTACGCGTAACAAAGCCCTTAATTAGGACGGGGCCGAAACCACCCCCCGAGGAGATTCTAGCGGCTAAAAGCTGGGATGAGCTAATCGCAGTAGTCAGGAAATATCCTCCTATGTGGAGGGAGGCCACGTGGGATGAGGCATTGCAGTTAGTAGCCAACAGACTGGCGAGAATTCTAAACGAGTGGAGGGCCTCCACTGGCTCCCCGAAGCAAAAAGACGGGTATTATTACGTGGGGAGAAACGTCCCAATTCAAATAATTGGGTCGTCAATTTTAGTCAACGAGGAGGCTTACCTCAGTAAGAAATTAGCCACTTACCTCGGGACTTCAAACATGGATTCGCAGTACCGCAAATGCCACTCGTCAACTGTCAGCTCGCTTGCAGTAACCTACGGCTGGGGGGCTGAGACCGCTTCAATAGAGGACGTGGCCCTCGCCGATGTCGTGTTGTTCTGGTCAAGCCCGGCGGAGGCCCACCCGTTGTCTTTCGCATATTTCTTAAAGGGGAAGAGGGAGAGGGGGACTATATTCATCACCTTTGATCCCAGGTATTCCCGTACAGCTGCGGCCTCTGACCTATGGGTGCCGTTCAGACCCGGCACAGATACAGCCATTCTGCTCTATATTTTACATTACGCGTTTTTCGAGCGGAATCCCCCCATTGACCAACTAGACGAGTTTCAACGGCTGAGGTCGCGGTGGAATATTACAGACGACGATCTAGCCGATTTGAAGGAATTGTTGAAAGAATACGACGCAGACACCGTCTCTAACATCAGCGGCGTGCCTAAAGACTTGTTGCGGACAGTGGCCTCGATTTACGTCGAGAACAGCGGCGTTGTGACAAACCACGAAAAACACGGAATTATACAGTGGGCAATGGGCTTTACACAACATACAAATGCCACTATAAACATTATAAGAGCCGCGGCTATTGTACAGCTACTCTTGGGCAATGTTGGCTACCCCGGTGGCGGCACGCATCCCTTCCGCGGGCACAGCAACGTACAGGGGGCTAATGACGTACAAGGCGGAGGCGTAGACGGATTGCCGGGCTATCACGGATTCCCAGCCTCGGTATTTGAAATTAGGCTTTACCAAGACTGGAAGCTACAGGGCATGCCAGATGCTTGGAATTGGTCAGTTCCCGAGTGGGCTAGAGCTAGCTTCTCAACCACAGCCCCAGACGCTGGCAAGGCCGATTTGTCTAAAGTTTTACAAGTCTTTAAGTTCTACGGGTGGAGGAGGTTTGAATTAGCTTGGGGAATGTTTTGTGGGACAATACCTGAGGACGACCCGCAAAACGGGGTTGTGGTTTGCGACTTCCCATTGGGCACTGGCACTACGGAGGTAGTGTTCCCAAGGAGGGCGCTGGCCGGCGAGATAAAAGCTGCGTTTGTGTTTGGGGAAAACCCCGCAGTGACTAACCCCAACGCTAAGATAATTATGGCAGGACTGGCCGCGTTGGATCTCCTAGTGGTTTCCGACATATTTGAGACAGAGACTGCGTGGTTCGCAGACGTGCTCTTGCCCGCCGCCTCTTTCGCCGAAAAGGAAGGTTCTAGGACAAACGGTAACAGGGTAATACAGTGGTCTTATCGCGCCGTTCCTCCTAAGGGCGACTCGAGGCCAGACTACTGGATAATCACAAAGCTCTATCAATACTTAAGGCGCGAAGGGGCGGTAGTTCTACCCAGCGAGGTTGCAGGCGTTAAAAAAGAAGAGGTTAAGTTTAGAAAAGGCGGCAAATTAGTATTTGTATACGAGAGGCCGTTGCGTCCCGACAACAGCTGGGATTACTCAGGAGGCACTGGAAAAAGCGCACCAATATCACCAATAGAGGCTGAGGTCAACCCGAGGATTATTTACAAGGAGATAAACTTCACCACGCTTATATACCAGGGGATTTACGACCCAATTAGAGATGAAATAATCACTATGAAGAGAATTGCGCAGTTGAGGAGACCAGGCCAAATTGACGGCACTTTCAGTTCTAAGTTTGAAGTCTATAAGGATTGGGGGTGGTCGTGGCCTATGAACGTTAGATTTCTCTATAACTATGACTCGCTAAAGGCTGTCCTCGGAGTAACAGACAAGGTCTACGCCGCCGGGAGGGAGTGGGAAGTCGCCGGAGAGACTGGGGAGTGGATAGATGAATACACCGGCGAATACAAGCCGGCATTTATCCCGGGGCACAACTTCTGGGTTCCTAGGTCCTTCAAAAGAAGGCTGTCTGGCGTGGCTGACGTCTACGGAGGTATGGACATTATGCACTTTATAAAAACTGGCGAGGTGAGAATACTAGGCAAATTTATCGTGGAGGAAGGCGGCGAGGTAAAAACTCTCACGTACGAGGAATACGTGGCCAGGACTGGGATGAAGTACTTGTGGGTAAACGACTCTCTTTACTGGGACGCGGACACAACCTCATTTAAAGCGGCTTTGAAGAGGCCTTTCTTCTCCGGCGGTGACTGGAGGAGTTTTAAGCCTGTATATCAGAAAATGAGAGATCTCCTGGGGCAATACTACAGCCAGTTTGGGAATTTAAAAGACGCCGTGTTAAAAGTGATATCCGATATGGGCGGCTGGTACAAAGGGTACAGCTTCCAGTGGCCTATACACACAGAGCCCGTAGAGAGCCCCTTGCCTGAGCTAGCCGTGAGATATCCATCTCTGGCATGGCTAAATCCGTACAATTTACAAGTACTGCAAGATCAGCCCGATATTGTAAAGGGCAAGAACGTTGGTGTCGCCCTAACTCCTGACGATTTAAAAGATATCCCAGGCGAGCTGGTAGTTATAACTAGTAACAGACTTACAGAGCATTTCCACGGCGGCTCCATGAGTAGAAATGTTCCGTATCTCGCAGAGCTCGCGCCCGAGCCGTTTGTCTATTTGCCTAGGGCCCTCGCCGAGAGGCTTGGAGTTAAATCAGGCGACTATGTAGACGTCATCACGCTAAGAGGCGGGTTGAGAATGAAGGCGTATGTGACAGATGGAGAGGCCTATCTCACAGTCAACGGCAAGGAATTGCCCGTGGTGAACGTAATTTGGGCCTTTAGCTTTGAGGGCTATGTAACTGGGCCGCAGGGGAATTTCTTAAACCCAGACGTCGGCGATGTGGTTACTACGATACAAGAGTCTAAGGCTTGGATTGGCAAAATAAGAAAGGCCTCATTGGCGTGACTATGGTGTCCCTGACCTTCCCCAAGCCCAACGAAGGAGTCGCGGTGCTTGTGGATATAGACAAGTGTATTGGATGCCGCGCTTGCCAAGTGGCTTGTAAAGACTGGAACGGAAGGCCGGCGGTTAAGACGGAGTTTGCGGGATCTCTCACGTTGCCTAAATGGCTCACGGCGGAGGACTGGAAGGTTGTGTTCTTCTATGAGGGCAAAACTGGCAAGAAGTTAATGACGCCTGCTGGAGAAGTGACTTTCAGCCAGTTTGAATTGGCGCCCTTGCCGTACAATTGTATGCACTGCGCCGCTGCCCCGTGCGCCAGGGCTTGTCCCGTCGGTGCGATTAAAGTCACTGGCGAGGGGGCAGTCGTTATAAATAAAGAAGAGTGTATAGGATGTGGATACTGCGAAGCCGCCTGTCCATATGACGTCCCCAAGAAGGGATCTGATGGAAGATACTACAAGTGTACTTTCTGTGTAGATAGGATTCAAAACGGCCGCGCTCCTGCGTGCGTAGAGGTATGTCCAACGAATGTGTTCACATTTGGCCCAGCTAGCGAAGTTATAGCCAAGGCAAGGGAAGAGCAGAGGCGCGGAAGATATGTCTACGGGCTTGAGGTAAACGATTATGTTGGCGGCTCAGTCCGTTGGATATATGTGACATCGGATAGGAGGGCCTTTGCGGTTAAGCAACACTTCTCTAACGCAAGCCCGCGGGCTGCACAACAAATAAGAGAGGTGTTAAAGCCGCTGACTTTATACGGAGGGGCGTTGCTGGCCGTGGGTTTGACGATAGCCGGCATAGCGGCTTGGCGCCAGCGCAGAAAAGAGGAAAAGGAAGAGGCTGGGACTAAATAAAAGAAAAATTTTTAAATTAAGACCCTATATTTTTACATGGATAAAATTGAAATTATAAGTATAGGATATAAAATAGTCCATCACTGGAATTTATTATTATTTACTGTATTGGCAATAACAGGCGGGGTTTTATTCAGCATAGAAGTGACTAGTTGGTTCGCCTATATAATAGGCTCGCCGCTGTCCACTGTATTAGGCACTGACCCAGTTACTGCAGGCGTCCAGCTTTTGCGTACAAGTCACAGGTTTATTGGCTTCATATGGGGAGCCCTCCTCATAACTTACGGCATATACCTCCTGGCCTTTAGGAGAGTTGAGATTTTCAAACCCCTGGCGCGGCCGCTCAGCAAACAAATGGCGGAGGCCAAGGCGCTAATTAGGCATTATCTCACGGGGAGGCCGCTACCGCCCGACGTGGAGAAAGAGCTGGAGAGACATAACGTCCTAGTCTCCTATATGGCCATATTGCTATTTATCTCTATTATCTTCTTGAGCGCAAGCGGCGTCTTGTTAGTATATAAAGACGCGCTCGGCATATCAGCCGCCACCGCATCGTGGCTAGTCTTACTACACGACATAGGCTTTGCCCTGGGCCTGCTCTTTGTGGCATTTCATTTATTCGCCGTGACTCACCCAAGTAATAGGCCGCTACTGGTGGCTATGTTCGGCGATGGAAAGGCCGAATTAAGCTGGGTTCAAAAACACATGCCTAAATACTTGGCTAGACGTGGACTTAGATAGAGCAATTTGCGGCGAGGATAAGGAGTGCCTAGAAGAAATTAAAGAACTCCCCTCTTTTTTAGAATATGTTGACAGATTAGCCCGTAGTTTTGACATTGAGGCAATAGACACAAAGCCGTTGATAAAAGGCATAGACTTAGAAACAGCTAAGGCCTCGGCGCGTAGATATGTGCCTGAGGGCTTTGTGGACTATTTTATTAGAAGGACACTGTATTTTAAATACGGCGGCGGCGAGTGGCGAGGCCTATGTTCTATCTGCGGAGGCCCAGCCACCCTAGTGGTTTTGAAAAAGGTGGACACAGGCATATACCAAGGATACGCTACTGAGGCAAGGTGCGTATGCGGATCTGCGTGGAGCTATAAGCCATGGAAGTGTCCTAAATGCGGAGTAGAGGGCAGGGAACACTTTGATGTATACCTTTTAGACGATGTCAAGATATTAAAATGCAAGGGCTGCGGCCACCTCTTCGGCGAGGTAGAAGACCCCGCCGTCAGTATACAACTAATTCACGTGAAAATACAACTACTCCTATCAAAATTAGGGTAATAAAAAACCTCTCATGCCTTTTTCAAAGCTATAGGACAGGTAGGGGATGTGTCCACAAAAGAAAGTTTACAACGGCGTAGGAGTAGAAAAGGGTTAATAACCGTCGGCACAAGTCTTTAGCTAGAGGAATTTACTCCCCTCCACTATTACCCTCTTGGTCATTGGATGCCCTTTTAATATTACATCGCGATCTCCATCGCGTATTACATAAGTAGATGTGGTTGAGTATATCAACTCCGCGTTATAACACCCCAGCGCCGTGGTGCCGAATGTGGGCGGGGGAAGCTTAATAATGTCGAGATTACGCCACTGTCTGCCGTCTGCGCTTTCAATTATTGGAGTATTTTTCATAACGTGGCTGTACAGCCGCCCTCTGCAGTAAAGGAGGGCGTGTGCGTAGCCGGCGCTGCCCTCGGCAAAGGCAAAATTGGATAAATCCGCCGTGTAATAAATGCCGGCGGCCGTGGCGACTAGTAGGAAACGGCCATGGGGGAGGAGGTTGTGCTGGTCGTGTTTAAATCCCAGGGGCTTTAGCTCCTCTAAGCTGGGACCGGCCAGCATATGGCCCACCTCCACTGCAACAATCCACTCCTCTTTAAAACGCGTTACGTCAGTTATGTGCGGGGGGCCGTGGGGGAAGTGCCAGCCCAGCTCCTTGGCAAAACGGCTGAGATCTATCTCCCTCCCTCTGTGCAAATCGAGGAGGACAGGCCCCTCTATAGAGGCGTATATCCTGTCCTCTGCCTTCACGAGGCGCCAGCAAGATCTCCCCTCTATCTTCTCCTCTGTTGGCAGTTTGTACACCCCCTCCCAAGCGCAGAAGTAATCCTCGAGGAGGTCGTACACCTCTTTCCCCTTGCAACACCGCCTTTTTCCACTGAGGTCGTACACGCCGTCTTCAGTGGCGATGAGTATCATATATCCTCCACAGAGGCTCTTTTCTTAATGAAGGTGCCCCTTTCTAGCTCTAAAAAAGCTTGTCTTATCTCCTCCCACGTATTCATTACAATTGGCCCCCTCCACGCAATGGGCTCACCTATAGGTCTGCCGGAGAGTAATAGAAAGCGCGTGGGCCCGCGCACAGTGAGCACTCCGCCGTCTGTGGACATTATTACGAGGCTTTTATCCTCAATTCGCTTTTTTTGCACAACTGCCGGGCCTCCGAAGTTATATACCAGAGTCCTCCAGCCCTCCTCTACTTCAAAGGCGAATTCAACCCCCGCGGGCACCTCCACGTCCATATAAATCACGGGAATTGGCAACTCTTTAACAGGCCCCTCCACCACGCCGGTGCCGGGCTCTCTGAGCCTCCCCGATATAAGTCTCACAATGGCCCCCTCATCTGTCCTCAGCTTGGGCATAGAGCCGCTCTTTAAGTTTTTATAGAAGGGATCGGACATTTTTTTCGCCCTAGGCAAGTTTACCCACAGCTGAAAGCCCGAGACCTCCGGGTCTTGCCTATAAGGCCTAGGCATCTCTGAGTGGAAAATGCCAGAGCCCGCGTTCATCCACTGGAGATCCCCCGGGCCCAACACCCCCCTATTCCCCTCTGAGTCCTCGTGGTGAACCTCGCCTTTCAGGAGGTAGGTTATTGTCTGAATCCCCCTGTGGGGATGCCAGGGAAATCCCGCCAAATACTCATGGGGATATCGGGAGCCGAAATGATCAAGTAGTAGAAATGGATCTGTCAGCTCAGCCAGCGTGGGATCGCCGAATACTCTGTACAGTCTCACCCCCGCCCCGTCCCTCGTCCACAACCCCTTCAGGAGTAGTTCGATCTCCACATATAATTTTCGATATTTACTTAAGAATGTTTAATATTTATATACACTGTTGACAGCGGTTTTGAGTTGGGGATGTGTATCTCATCTCTGCGGGAGTCGTAGACCACAACAGCCACGTATCCCAAACTGGCAACTCCCCTCGCCTCTTCAATCGCGTCTTCTGAATAGGGCTTTATACTACAAGTGCAACGCGCCAGTTTAAACAAGGCCTTTTTATCCGCATGACTGGCTGTGTAAATTAAGAGGCGCGCCGATCTGAGAATTGAAAAGGCTCTGAACGTCAAGTCGCCGGGAATTCTCACCTCGGCTGGGATATCCAGCAGATAAACACCTGGCTCCACCTCAGAGGCGTCTAAGCTGAAATTTTGAAATAAGAGGCGGTATTTAATCCGCCTGCCAGACGTCCTCATTTCTAAAAGCCCCGCGTCTCTCAACTGGGCGAGGATTTTGCGTACTGTCCTTTCGGGAATGTCTAAATCAGACACCATGTCTTTAACAGTGACGTAATCAAATCCGCATATTAAATGCCTCCAGGCCATATACATAAGCACCAGTTTACCACTGTGTGAAAGCTTATACACAAAAAAACAAAAATTGAAAAATATATATCTTTTACAATTAACCCACCTCTAAGGTGCCTTCCATGCCGTAAAGATAGTGATATTGGCAGTAATACTCAAAGCGACCTGTCTTAGTAATTATCACGGGCGGGCTTATCCACACATCCCCCGGCCGTATGGGGCCGCTGTGTATTCCCAGCTCATTAATATCAAAAGTATGTAACGCCCTTCCCCTATTTATCACTATAAATCTAATCGTGGAGTTTTTTGGAATTGTTATTCTGTCTGGGACAAAATAATTATCGTAGGCGTAAATCGTTATGTTCGTAATTGGAGGCGTTGTGAACGTGGCTGAGGGCGTCGTGATATTCGCCAGGAAGACCCAGACGACTGGTCTAAAGAACTGGAGGTTTATGGCATACGGACCAGCCCTAATCCAGTTATTGGGGAAGCGGTAAGTCCCGCCTCTCAAAACCTCGTCGTATCGCGCCGGGGCCTGCGGCGTCCACGTCCAGCTGGTGACCTCGGGCGGTATTAAGGCCACGGTAATCGCCGGCATTGGCCTGCCATCCTTGTTTACTAGCGATAAGGCGGGATCTATACGCCCATTGAAAGCGAAGGAGAAAGCCGATATGGGCAACGCCGACTTTACGCCCGTTATATTAACCGCGGCGTAGTATACGAGAGTAAAATTAAACTGGCTCAACAGCATATCCCCTTGTTTGAGATACGTCCCCGGCTGTATAATAACTAATAAATTCCCCAGCGCCGCGGCCCCGCCGGTTTCATTAGTGATATAAACTGTGGCCGCCGAAATAGGCACAAGCCCCGGCCCAACCCCTCTTAAAATCTCTGTTCTCTGCCCAGAGGCTGCCAGCTCGCCGGTTGTGAACACCCAGGCAATTGGCCTTACAAATTGTAAGTTTACTATACGCCCGCTTGCCTCAACCCATTTGTTCTTAAATGCATAACGGCCGCCGCTGATTGTCAAATTTGAATAATAACTGTACCCAACATATGCCCAAGACGTCCAAGTCCTCGGCGCCGTAGCCACTGTAATTAAGGGCTTAGGCCTCCCCCCTCCGTCTATAAACAGCGCGTTTGCTCCACTATAGCCGTTTACAAAATAGGCAAAGGTAAATACTGGTGTAGAGGAGTCGGGCGGCGGGATCGACGGGGGCGGGTAAATCGCGGCGGTGAAATTATAAGCCTTATAAACGGTGTTATTAATTTTGACATATGTACCAGGTGGTATAATAATTAACAACGGCGGCGCGTACAAGGCGCCGCCCAGCGTGCCGTTGATAAACACGGAGTTTATATATACAGGCTTGAGGCTGAGGACTTGTTGACCAGTTGGAGTTATTGGGGCCACAGTCTGAGTTACAGTCTGGGTAATAGTCTGGGTTACAGTTTGAGTGGTTGTCCGAATCAAGGTTTCAGTGCGGGTTACAGTTTGCTCCACCGTGGTTGTAACAGGCGAGGTGGTTGTGACTGTGGTGGTCATTGTCTTAGGAGGCGCTACCAAGTAGCCAATTCCTATTCCAACTATTATTCCTATCACCAGTCCCACTATGAGAACTCCGAGCCGCATGCCAGGGGCCGATCTGTTCTGAAATAAACTTTTTCCCAGAGATTTGGGAAAAAATTTATATTAGAGCTAGCGGCTGAGCTCTGTGGCTGAGCGAGCGGGAGGCGAGGAAATTATTGTGCTTTTTATTCAAAATATCGAGAGGTGGCGCTACGAGGTTAATGATTGTAAAAGCGTTAAGAGAAAGGCCTATGAATATGAACGAATTAGCTAAACAATTAGATTTAGATTTTAAAACAGTGAAATACCACTTGGATATTTTAAGAGAACATGGAATGGTTGAAAAAATTGGTAATGGATACGGGGCTGTATATGTTATTTCAAAAATTCTTCAAAAATATTGGAATTATTTAGAACAATGCTAATTTGGATATTAGTTATTATAAGTGGCATAATTTCTGTGATTATCGGAGTAATTTCTCTTACAGTAGTGGCCAAGTTGAGAAGGACTAGAATTGGGAGAGGGCTGTTTCTCACAGCAACGTTTTTAATTTTCTCCGCCTTGACTCATATATTTGCCGCTGTGTATTGGGCATTAAATAGATATGGTCTTGAGGTGGCAATGCCCTTGTTAACGGCCACTCTCTTCCTAGCTATATCTATTATTAGTTTTTACAAAGTTCTATCACTGTAAGCGGTAGATTACAACTCTGGCGAGTCCTCCGCGGCTTTCTCTAATCACGCCGTAGTTAGCCCCCTTTGCGATTATCTCCATAGTCAGCGCCCAGTCGAAATCGTCTGTTATAACCTCAATGCCCTGTCCAGGGGCTAGTTGTTTGAGTTTTTCCAATACTGTATAAACTGGGTGTTTTAGTCCAAGTTTGTGACAAGAGTCGTCTTTGGAAAACTGATAGGTGGCCACAATGTCCATGTGAAAAAACGTTTTTCCTCATATAAATTTTTTATTGAAATACACTTTTAAATACGCGCCCTCAGGCGTTTATTGCAACTCTTACCGGCTTTAGCTCCTCAGCTACTTGCGGCACTTCCGGCGGCTTTGATATCAACTCTGGCGTCAGCCCCAACTCCAGCGCCAATTTTTTCGCCGTTTCTACGTCTCTCACCTCGGCAACTACGCCCAGTTCTTTCATTGAGATCATTGTGGACGCCGGCAAGCCGCATGGATTAATCCTGGCGAATTCCCTCGGATTAATATTCACGTTAATGGCAACGCCGTGATAGGCGACGTTGTTCTACACGGCAATTCCAAACTCACGCCCGTCTATCTCCACAGTCTTGCCAGTCCTGGCTTGGCAAGGCTGTCGCAAATACCGAGGCACCGCCGTCGGGGAGGTCGTCTCTAGCCACTGAGGTCACCACGACGTATTTAAGCCCGAGCTCTCTGACAGCCTCAACAAGCCTATCCACCTCGCCCCAGTCCACATACCCCCTTGGATTACCAGTGCGCACGGCGCAGAATCTACACGCCCTTGTGCAGACCTCCCCTAGAATCATGAAGGTGGCCGTACCCTCGCCCCAGCAGTGGAAAATATTGGGGCTCTTAGCCCCCTCGCACACTGTATAAATCCCGTGTCTGCTTAACGCCCTCCTCATGTTAATTATTTTTTCATAATCTCCGGCCCTTAGGGAAACCCAAGACGGAATCATAAATATAACGATGTGTAAATTTATTAATCAAATAACTTACATGATCGGATTGACAGTGGCATTGGGGGGATACTACCTGCTGGCCCTGGCCCTTTATGCAGCCGCCGCCGGACAACCCCTGGTACGCCCTCTTGTACACAACGGCGCAGGTAATAGGCTTTGTCCTTCTCTTGGCAATAACCCGGGCTGAGGGGTACGGCACTTGGAGGGGGGCTTTCAGAAGTATTTACACAGGCGGCCTGGGGCGTAGGGAAATTCTATACGCGTTTGCGGCTCTAGGCGCCGCCTTTATGTTGTGGTGGCCTATAAACTTAATGCTGTCAGCCCTGGGCATGTCGTGGCCGAAATGGGGATATTCCACATCGGGGCTAAACGCAGTTCCCGTGGCCATATGGGCCTTGGGAGCCGCCTTTTTTGAAGAGGGCTTTTTCAGAGGATACTCCATGCCCAGGCTGAAAAAAGCGGTGGGGACCGCGGGGGCTTTGCTGATTACCTCAGCCGCCTTCGCGGCTATACACTTACGGTTCTGCCCGGCGCTCTCCGTCTATATTTTCTTCTGGGCCTTAATTGCGGGCGGCCTCTTCCTATATACTAAATCCACATGGAGCTGTTTTCTCTACCACGCGGCTAATAACGTAATAGTGGACTTCCTCTAGCCCTTTACGCCTTATAGATCTTGACGCCAGCAGAAGAAATTAAATTCGCGCCGTTTATCTCCACGCGATCTACTTCTGAGCTAAAAACCACGGTGGCCACGCCTTGGGAATCAGCCACGGCGCGCGCCTCAGCCAAGGCCTCCTCGCTGTAGGGCTTTATAGTACACGTACATTTCGTGAGGGTAAATAAGCTCTTTCTATTGGCAAAAACGGGGGTGTAGAGCAGGAGCTTAGACGCCCTTATTATTGAAAAACTCCTCAGCGTTAAGTCGCCGGGGATTTTGACATTCGGGGGGAGGTCTATGTAGTAAAGCCCGGGCTCTACAATAGGCGAGTCGAAATTAAAATTGTTAAACGCCAACCGGTAGAGGATCGCCCTGCCCCTAGAGGGATTTATATAAGCCTCCACAAGGCCAGCTTGCCGGAGCTCTTGCATTAAAGCCCTTAGCCTCCTCTCGGAAATGCCCAGCCTCTCCACAAGCTCTTTAAACGTCACATACGTAGCGCCGTCTACTAAATGCCTAATCGCCATGTAATTAATCACAAGTTTGGCAGTTGGAGTCAGCCTGAGCATATATAAGAATTATTACCACTTTTTATGTCTATACGTGAAAAATTTTCATTATCCCAAAATGGCTGGCAGTTAAGTGACGTCCGGCAACAAGGCCGTTTATAACTCTATCGGCATCTCCTAAGTATCCTCTCGACGTTTTTAGCCAAATCCTCTGGCGGCGGCAACCCCTTAATTACTCCCAAAATATTCCCCTTGTGTATCACTATAAACAAAACATTATGGGCTATATAGTCTCCACGGCGCTCTATTATAACGCCGTAGCTACGCCACACTTTTTCTAACACCTCACGGGGGCCTGTGAGGAAAGTCCAGTTGTATTTATTCCCAACGCTGTAGGCGTATAGTCGCTGGGGAGTATCCCTCTCGGGATCTAAGGTAATTTCGGCGATTATCACCCCGGGCAACTTCGGCCTAGTGGCGTTTAAAACAAGGTTTATAATAGGACACACGTCAGGGCAATAGGTATAGGCGAAAATTAAAAGTGTAGGCGTCTCCCACAACTGGCTTAGAGCCACTGTCTTGTTAAACTGGTTCACCAGTATAAAATCCTGCGCTGTGGGTTCCGCCCCCGGCTCGTAACACTCCACTGTTATCCGCGACGCTTGCCCCAAGCCTCCAGCCGCACTGCTGTTGTTTACAAATAGAGAGGAATAGACAGGGAATAGCAACAAAGCGGCAAAGACGGCAGTAATTAGGAGTATGTATTTCAGCTCGGCGGCAGATCTCCGCATGAGAGTATAGGCGGAAAGACAGTAAAGTTATAGGCGAATCTCTTAGAGACGGCGGTCTTTAGCCTCTCCGCGGCCGCGTTGTCGATAAATATAACTGTGTGGGGCCACGTCATTGGAGTTTCTACACGCCTAACTATAGATAGACTTTCGACGTCTATTACATAAACAAACCCGCCTATGATGTCAGTAACATACACTCTGCTACAATCCCTATTTGCGAAGACTCCCCATGGCACTTTGCCGACTTTTAAAAGAGACAAAGGCTTTAATTCCGGCGTGGACAAGACGTAGACCACACCCTCCAGGGGAGATGTGGCAAAGAGCTTTCCCCTACACACAGCCAGCCCCGGTAGCCCAGGCGGAAGCGCTGAGGTTGGATAATAAGCAATAACCTCCCCTGAGGGGGTCATGGAAATTATATACGAGTGGGCGTGGACAGTTATAGGCGATAGCAAATACCCAGGCTCTATGGCGTGGCCTTCGCCGTATATATAACGCCCGTCTGTGGTAATCATGTGGAAAGAGAAATATGTATATCTAAGCGGATCGTGGGCGTTTACATACGGCGGCCAGCTCTTCGAGACAAGCCTTCTCTCTATCCGCCCCCCCTCTTTAAACACTAAATACGGCTCTCTTATAAGCGGAGTAATTACCGAAGAGCCCAGCTTAATGGGGGCGTGCGGGTAAATCCCCACGGGCACGCAGTTTTGAATGACTTCATTCACTAAATCTAAAGCGCAGTTATAGCCCCGTTTTTCAGTTGTGTTAAAAACTGCAAGCCAAAGGATAGATCCGTTCAGCGGCGCCACCTCCGGGGTATAGTAAAGGAAGTGGCTCACGTTGCCCGGCGCTCTCAACACAACAGCAGGCCTTGAGAAATCGGGGAGGTGGAAGACGTACACCCATTTACTCACTTCAGCTATGGTGACTACTAGCTTATCTCCCCAGAGAAACGCGTCGTACATTGTATAGTTAGGCCACACGTCGTTTAGAGCGGCGCCGCCCACATAAACTCCGTTTACGTATAGGGCAATTGAGGGCGGGCCCCCGCCCACTACTATAAACGTATCTTCACTCGGCGGCTGGGGGCTTGGGATTAAAAAAAGAAGAAGGAGGAGCAGCGGAATTAAAGAAAAAAGAAGTTTTTTATACATGGAGCCGTGGCGCCAATATTTTTAAGGGAGGTATTTGCACTAAGCGCTGTAATGTGCCGTCTCTCCAACTCCCCACAAGCGCGATGAATAACGCCACTGAATAAGCCGCGGCGGCGCCTGCGGCGACATTTCCGCCAAAGAAGTCGTAAAAGTGCAACACTGGAGATAAGTAAATTGACGTAGTGAAAAAGAAGGGCCAGACGTAAGATAATATTGTCATGCCTGCCACCATTCCAAACCACGCTATTAAATGCGGTATGCTACCCTCGCCGCTTCTATAAGCGCTACTAAAGCTACAGCCAGCCACCAAAACCATACCTATGCCGAAGAGGACGCCTCCGAGGAAAGTGTGAACACCCACTGGGAATAAGAACTCTCTGTACTGCCACCCAAAGCCGTATTTTAACACGAGGTTTCCGGTTATCATAATGGCCAATGCTATGGCTATGGCCCTGGCGTTTCCGCCGTAGGGGGCTAGCCTCGACCAAAAGCCGTCTCTCAACATAGAGGTGAAGCAAACATTGCCTTTAGAGCCGAAGAAGCCATATGCTATTCCCAGATAAAGGAAGGCGATAGCGGCCCAAATCCCAAGGCCCCACCAATACAGGGTAGTTAATAGGGTTGCGGCTAGGGCGAAGGCCAATACTTTACGGTTGTCTACATTAGAACCCAATTCAATTCTAATAGGCTTGGACTTGTGCATTTTCTCCATTAAGAAATCTTCAATAAGCCGCGTAGAGATGAAAGTACCCACGGCCATCCCCAGGAAGAAGACAAAGCCCGAGAAGACCAGGGACTGAATAGTGGCGACGAAATTCCCCACGTTACATCCCAACGCCAGCCTGGCGCCGAAGCCTAACATAAGGCCGCCAATGATTGACAGTAATACCACCATCCTATTAGCAGGCCATCTAAGGCGCCAGTTGCCCTCTATGGCCTTTGCGATCATGGCACCTAGCATAATCCCCCATACGATCATAAACTCCTTATTAGCCGGCTCCCAAGGCGCGGCGGCCGGCGCGACGAACATGGGGGAGTTAGGATTAAAATATGCCCACTCTTTTGTATTTAATAATCCGCCTGTGAGGACGTAGAAGAGCCACCCTCCGAATTGATTCTCAGGGCCGGTGATATACCACGGGCTCCTCACGACAATTATTTGCAACACGGCGACTAGTCCGATGAGAGCCCCCGCGACCTCGGGCCTCCACGGCTCTTTTAAAAACTTGGGCAACGGCATATTAAAACACCACAACCCTTCCCTCGCCCACCTCTTCTAAGAAGGTATACATAGAAGACACAACGTCTACAAGTCCTGTTTTCTTGTACTCCTCCTCGCCCACTGCGAATATTTTACTAGCGGTTTCACACGCAATTACCTTAACGCCCATAGGCCTCGCAGCTGAGAAGAGCTCATCCCACATTACGTGAAGCTCTTTCATCCTCTTAACCTCCGGAGTCTCCGAGACCTCAGCCCTCCCCGCAAATGCCAACGTGGCCCTCCCCGTGACGAAAACGACCACCTCATTCCCCCTGGCCAGCTCTGTTGCTATATATGTCCCAGCCTCGTACAGCTTCACAGGGTCGTCAGAGGTTAAGATTACGCCTACTTTCATAAGTTAATTATATGTTAATTGTGATCTCCCACGTGCCGCCCTTAGCCTCTACTTGAAGAGACTTTGCGCCGGCCTTCTGGGCCACTGATTTTATGTTCTCTATAGAGGGGGGATTATCTATTATAACCTTTAACACACTGCCCTTTGGCAGTTTCGACAGTGCTTGTGATGTGTACATCTGCGGATAGGGACACACATATCCCTTTAAGTCTAGCTCGTAGAGATTATCACCTACTTTTTTTAATGCTAGGCATGTCTCGCCTCAATTTTCCATATAAATATGTTATTCACTAGTGAACTAAGAACATGTTAACAAAATTTTTTAAATTATGAGACATGGCATATCATGGCCGAGATCCCGCTTGAAGAACCTGTAAAGAAGGAAAAACGTAGCAGTTACATCCTATTGGGAATTGCTATAGGGCTAGCCATAGGAATAGCCGTGGGTTATTACGTACATACAGGCACTCTGCAATATGCCTATAAACTACTATCTGAGGCACAGGCTCCACCTCCCGACATTTACCTAGTGGCATATACTGCGGGCAAATCACTTATGTTAACTCCCATGGGTACACAATTACTTGTACAACCTCTAAATTTAAATGAGAAAATAATTTATGTAGGCGATGTCGCAGGATATACTATGTTTATTTCTTCTGAATATGTATATGTAATTAAAGATCAAGATATATATACTAGACTGTATATCAAGGGAATTAAGGCGGCATCACTAATGGGGAATGATATTTATGTTGGGGCCGAGGAGGGTGTCTATAGGCTCGGCGTTCCTGAATTAGAGGAAAAGGGTAGTGAAAAAATCAGTGATGTGAGAGATCTAGTGGCCATGCCAGATGAGAATGAGGTATATGTTCTAACGGGAGAAAAACTTTATGTCCTCTCAGAAGATCTTGAGCAGCTGAGGGAGTTCGGAGTTGGCGGCGATAAGCTATTCGTAGGGGCCTACTACTTCTTTGTGGCTAAGGGAATGACGTAATTTCCTTTGAGAGATTCAGCGGCAAGCAGATATCCAGGGCCACAGTGGGTGGGGAGGTCCAATATCTACGGGCTTGTAGAGGCATAATGTTGGTGGTCACTGCGGATAAGACATACGCCCTGAGAGTTCCAGACTTATCACTAATAAAGACACTTGACGTAGGGGGATTGAGGGTTAGGGCCGATCCCACTTGTAGCTTAGTGTATATCGTCGGCGACAGCGCGCTACACATGATACTCGTGCCGTCTCTTAACGTCCACACTGTGCAGCTTGATGTAATGCTTTACGACGTGGCTGTGAAAAGCGGCGCCTCTGGAGTAGCAGTGCAGCTAGGCGGCAAGAGACAAATAGCCCTAGCCTGCGGCGGATAATATGAAGGCGACTTATATCTTAGTAGTAATTATTGTCGTCCTTCTCATAGCGCTAGTCGCAGTGTATACACAATATACCTCCCAAGTGGCGCAGTTATCCCAAGAACTCAGCAAAGCCAAAGCCGAGGCCGATACGCTTAAGTCGGAGCTATCCCAACTACAGACTAGAATGACAGAGCTTAACAAGACGCTGGCCCAGAGGGAGGAGCAAATAAAGGCGTTGCAACAACAAGTAAAGCCGCGCGGTCTGGTATACGCAGCTATAAGAGAGGGGGATGTCCTATACGCATATGTTATTGACCCCTCTACTAACGACGTAGTGGCTAAAATCGATTTGAAATACACCCTCAGCTCTCCAGTGTATGAGGTTTTATACGCTACCCTTAAGGGACTGGCAAAGCCCAGCACTTTAGAGACGTGGACGCCGAGATATTTCCTGGGGAATTTGCCGTATTTAATTTTACTATTTGCAAACCCCAACGGCTCATATGTCACCTTTATTGACAGAGTGACGTTTAGAGATATAAAGCTTATGAAGACTTATGATAAATTCACTAGACAGTACGCCGGCGTCACGCCAGATGGCAGGTATTTAATTATCAGCCTAAGACAAGCCCAAAGGGTGGTGTTTATTGACCTCCAGAAAATGGAGATAGTCAACGTGGTAAATTTAGACGCTAATCCGTGTGACGTCGCGCCTTCTCCAGACGGGAAGTACGTCTTTCTACCAGTGAAAGCAGATCAAGATCCAAATAAACCTGAATACGGCTTAGTTTTAGAAGTGCCCTCTGGGAGAGGTGGCTAGATATTATTTCAAGAAGCCAGGAGAGCAGACGTATACAGAGCCCTTCATGACTTATTGGAGTTTTTACAAGCCACAATACGGAATACTACAGAGCGAGACCAAGCCCTATGAGGCTGTGTTAGAAATAGATGTAAATAGAGGTACTGCGCGGCTTATAAAAGAGGTCAGTTATCCGTCTATAGCATATATGGCTGTTGAAAATCCGGCCAGGGATGAGGTAGTTGCTGTGGTGTCAGGCGTTGGGGTATACGTGAGATCTCTTCCGCCGTCATACCAAGTAATTAAAGAGGTTAAAGTAGTTCCAGATTACTTAAAGAGCGCGGTGCAGGGGGTGTTCAGCCAAGACGGTAAGTATTTTTATCTCGCCGGGGCAGGTGGATTAGTCGTTCTTGACACATCAACATGGTCCGTAGTAAAACATTTCAAGGCAGATGCCGCAGTATGGGTTGTGGCTATTCCCTCTGGCGAGTGGCTAAAAATCTGGGGGAGATGATTTTCATAAAAGAACCCCTCTTTTTCCTCTTTGTTTATTTTCTGTTTTTCCCATTGCTCAGAGTGGGGACTAGGCCGTATGTTTACGCAATTGCGGGCGGGGCCGCGGCTCAAATGGCTCTTATGGCTGGGG
>FLYM01005126.1_pt1 | contig 19979 bp, 24 predicted proteins | sample 1122581 | NCBI WGS metagenome assembly FLYM01 (sample SAMEA4346789, study PRJEB14843) | hot springs metagenome | biome: Terrestrial Biome; feature: Habitat; material: Sediment | place: India | collected 2012-06-12 | depth 1760 m
GGCTCGACCTGTCGGGCGGCGCGGCGTGAGTGGCACGCCGCTCCGGCCGCAGGCGTTCAGTGCGGCGCGATGTCTCCAGGCGGGGTCGTGAGCCATGGCGCCAGCCGGAACCGCCGCGGCGTCTCGCCGACCGTCCGGTGCAGGATGAACTGACGGGCGAAACCGACCACGGCGCGGATGGTCTGCTCGTCGAAGGGCTTGGAAACCGCCCCGAGCGCACCCGAGAAGCCGTCGGGAATTTGCTCCGGGTTCGCCGTCAGGAAGACGACAGCGGTGCCGTGATCGGCGACGAGTTGCTGCGCGACCTGCGGCCCGGTCATCCCGTCCAGCAGGTTGACGTCGATGAGGGCCAGATCCGGCCGCTCCCGATCGGCGACATCGAAGGCCCCCGCCCTGTCCATGGCGCAGCCGACGACGTCGCAGCCGCAATCGGCGAGCACCAGCTCGAGCTCCATGGCCAGAAGGGCCTGGTCCTCGACGATCAGGACCCTCAGGTCGGGTGGTTCGGTCACTCCACTCCCCCGCGCTCACCAGACCCGTTTACCACTGTTGTGTCCGATAGCGGACGTCCAACGTCCGATTGGCTATTTGGTTCGGGCTGGAGTAGAAATTTCCGCCAGTTCAATCGGTGGGGGACCGATGGCGGCGGCGGAACACGGCACGGGCGAATCGCAGCGACGGCTGCTGGGCGGCTACCAGTTGCTCCAGACGCTGATCGGCATCCGCCTGCGCGCCGTTGAGGATCCCGACAGCCGACGACATCTGACCTGGCTCAGCGACGTGGCGGCCGCGATGGATCTCCTGAGCCGCCGCCTCACCCTGGATGGACCGGTGGACTTCGTCGGCTATCTGGAGGACGTGGCGGCGTTCTGGACCCGGGCCTGCGAAGGCCGCCCGGTTCGGGTGGATGTGCGAGGGCAGGCCGCCCTGCTCCCCGATACCCACCTGCTGCCGCTCGCCATCATCACGCACGAACTGATCGCCAACGCCTGCCGTCACGCCTTTCCCTCCAGAGGCGGATCGATCGCCGTGGCCTTCTCCCGGGCCGTCGGCGGAGTCAGCCTGGTGGTGCGGGATTCCGGCGTCGGCGCCGACGCGATCGAACCCGGCGAAGGGCTCGCCCTCGTTCAGGGGCTGGTGGAGCACCTCGGCGGAACGATGAGCATCGAAACGGCGGCAGGAGCCGGCGTCGGCGTCCGCATCCGGCTGCCGCTGGACGCATCCGCCACGGCGCACTGATCGGACGCCGGAACGGACCGGGCCGCGCCGGGTTGGAAAGGCATGGTCGACCCGGACTCCAGAGCCTCCAGAGATCTCAACACGCCGGCGGCTCCGGGCGCGCCGGCCGGGGATTTCGCGGGCGGCGACGACGAACTGCTCGTGGACGGTCAGGAGGAGGTCTTCTCCCGCGCCGAGGTGGAGAGCGGGCGCATCGAGCACCTGGCGCAGGCCGGAAGCGGCGCTGACCGTTCCGCGGCCGGTCGTGGGGCCGCCGCAGCGCCGGAAGAGGAGTCGCCGTCCTAGCGGTCGAACGACCGCTCCTCCTCGAGCGGGGCGATGAACAGCCGGTCGCATTCGTTCCGCTCGTTCTCGAGGGGAATGACGGTGACCCGCTCGTCGGCGTTGCCGATCACCTCGGCGACGACCTGTTCGAACACCTTTTCCTTGCCCGGTCGACGGAACAGGACGACCCCGTCCTTGGCGTCGAGCACGCCGTAGGCCGGAGACCCTTCGAGCAGGCTGTCGAGATGGAGCGCCATAGGGGCCACAATGTCGGGAACCGGAATTGGTTCACCGGCGAGGTCACCCGGCGGCAAAACCCTGGGGGCGGAGAATGGCTGGGGAACTAGGACTCGAACCTAGAATGACGGTACCAAAATCTCGGACTGCGGACGAAGAAACAGACACCTAGTCTGTAAAACCTCGTCAAATACGGACCAATAAAATCAACAAGTTAGCGGCCGCCTGTAAAACCCGATTCTGATTCGAATTGTGCTCTGGGGACGCTCTCATGGGTCGGCTGGTTCGACAGCGGGAAAGCTGGCCCTCCCGCTGTCGCTGGTGAGCTAGGCTTACGCCCACACCTTGTTCAAAACCGCTGCCGCGAGGGCCGCCTTGTCTTGAGGCAGGAAGCGACCGTAGTGGGCCTGCACGGTCGCAGGCGTATCCTGGATCGCATAACTGGCTTGCTCGTATGATCCGGTCGTCTTCAGGACGTGGGTGGCGAGGACATCCCGGACGCTATGCGGACCATGCGGCAGCAGGCCCGGGATAGCGCCTCGGCCGGTGTACGGGTTGTAGATTCCGTATCGCTGGATGGTCAGCCGCCAAGCCTCATAAAACGTGGTCGAGTTGTAGGCGGCGTCGGTGGACGTCCGCTTTCGTGTCTTCACGAAAACAGTCCGCGGGTCCGAGGCCCCTGCGAGCAGCACCGATCTGTGCACGTCGACATACCGTTCGAGCCACAGGTACAGATCACCCAGGTCGGGCAGCAGAAGGCGGAACGGCCGCTTCGAGAAATAGGCAGAGCCGGCGTTCTTGAACGCGGCGCAGGGGATGAACACCTCCCATCCCTCGTCACGCAGGCTCCACCTGAGTTCACCGCGCTTCAGGCGCTCGAGCTCACGTTCCGTCGTTGGCGGGCGGTCCTTCGGACACAGCAGCATCTGCCGCAGGTTCTTTTGGCGGAGGCCCAGATGGAGGCCCAATCTGATCAAAAGCAGCGACCGCACGCTCTCGGCGGCTGCGCGAGGATAGCGCTGCGCATCCGGCATTCGCTTCAGGATTTCGTCGGTTATTTTTCGATACTCGCCGACGGGGCTCGCCGCCTCGAGGATCGGCAGCAGCGGTTCAAAGGGATCGCGATGAATGCGGGACACGCGCCCGATTTCCTTGGCGCGCTGCAGGGCGTGCTGGTTCATCCGTTGGCACGCCGCGTCCCAGTCGGTCCGGGCCAGGTCGACCTCGGCCGCGCTGACCAATCCTGCGATCGGGACCAACCGCGCCGCAAGGTCGGGGCTCTGCCGCAACCACCCGGTCCTTTCGCGCGTGAGGGCAGCGGCGAGCAGGAGCATCTCGACTTCCCACCCGGTGAAGAAGCCGCGACGGCGCTCTCGCCACTGGACGTACCAGTCCCAGACCGCAGGAAAGACAAGGTGGGCGAACGACAGGTCCCCAAGGGGTGCGCCGAGCCCCCTCACCTGCCCGTCTGGCGACGCGGCCAAGGCGCCAAACAGCAAAGACAGGTGCTCGCCCCGCTGAGCCGCGGTTTCCTCGCCCCAAACCCCTGATCGCTGGAAGCCGATCTTCGTCAAGGTCGCGGACTTGAAACGGATCAGCGCGGTCATCTCGCGTTGAAGCTCCGGCGGAGCCACCAGTTGAAGACAGCCCTTGCGCCCTCGCCCTTCGGGCTGGGGGACAACGTTATCGTCGAAGCGAAGGGAAAACCGGTGCTTTGAGGCCTCCGCGTGATAGCGGCTGTAGGCCGTTCCGCCGGACAGGATGTTGGTCCGAACCCACGCCAGGATGGCGGCGCGTTCGCGAGGCGGACGTTGCCTGAAATCATCCGGCAGATGCCAGGCCAGTCGCCGCGCCTCGGACGGCTCCACTCCCGCCGGCGCTTGCCCGGCGATCGCGCGGGGCTGCGACAGGCGGGACCGAAGGTAGCGGTGCGGCAGCCGGTACCGGTGCTCGATAAGGTCGATCACCTTCAGGCTCGCGGGTGTCTGCGGCGTCTTGATGCCTCGACGCCAGTCCGAGATCGTCTTCCGATCGGTCAGGCCGCCAGCCGCCTTCACCGCCCGATGGAGCCGGTGGGCCGGGTCCCCGTGCCGCCGCATCTGCATGTCCAGGGCGCCATGAAAGTCCAATGGATGGACCTCGGCCTCCCAGAGCGGATCGGGGTGCTCGACAATGGGTATCGGGGGCCGGCCTCTGGGACGCTTCGGTTGCGGGGGCACACTGGTCGAAATGGACATCGTCTCTCCTTGATCCGCCGCGGAAGTCGCGGCGTGGAGAGAGACGAACGGCACGGCCGAGGGCCCTAAATCAGGCCCGCGCGCCGCGTGGGGACTGGCTCTGCGGCCCAGACTTCCGAGATGCGCCAGAAGCAGTCCTTCACACGGCTGGCAAGTGGACTTTCGAACCTTAGGCTGGGTGAACGTCTACTTCCGGACCCATAGCGCTCATTCCTGCCAAAACTCCTGAGGCCGTCTTCCCACCGCTCCCGTGCACGAGTGATCAGAACCAACGCCGCCGGACCGAATAACCGAGCGAAGGTCGTCCAGAAATTTCGGTTTTTGTTTAGGATTGTCCCGGCAGAAGCGGCGCTCGACCTGATCGCGGAGCTCGACGTGCCTGAACAACTCGCCCGTCTGGTGTATCGCAGCCAGCCTCTGCTGCCCCTCGCCTCGAACCGAGCCGTCGCCGACATTTTCCGCGTGGCCGTCCAACGCAACAGCGCTTGCGGCGTCACGGGTGCGCTACTGTTCACCCCAGACCGGTTCGTTCAGGTTCTCGAGGGACCAACTTCCGACCTGGCCGACCTCATGAACCGACTTCGAAATGATCCGCGACATCGAAGCATCGAGGTCATCGCCCAGCTGCCGGTGCGAGATCGACTGTTCATCGGCCTGCCGATGGCCCGGGCTGAGGCGGAACAAGCCAGCGCACTCGCTTACAAACTGCTTTCCCACACCGGCACGGGGGCCCAGGTCACCAGCCTTCTGCTAGGCCTCACCACGGGGGCCGAGCGCGGATTCTCCTGCTAGCGGCGGATCCGCCGAACCGGTAGCGGCCTAGCGATCGAAGTCGTCCGCCATGCGGAGCAGGCGCGCCTTGGTCTCGGCAGCCCCAACATAGGCTGCGAGCCTGCGGAATCTTTCGGCTTCCTTTTCCATCACATCAGATTTTACCAGACGCGGTTGTGTCAGGAACCGAACACTACTTGTGCCGTTCGCCCTCGTTGGGCGAACGATCACGGAGCGTATTGTGGCGGTAACGAATGCAGACGGAATACGCCTGCTGCTGATCGATGACGAAGCCAGCGTCTGTGAGGTGATCGGCGACATCATTGCTGCGTTCGCTCCGGGCAAGGTCGATCTCACCTGCGTCAACAGCGATACAGCAGCCTATCGGGCCTTCGCTGAGGGACCGCCATACGATCTGATCTTCGTGGACATAAACCTGGGGCGCGGGACCACTGGATATGACGTGGCCCGGCGAGCGCGGTCGATCTATCCCGACGTCGAGGTGATCTATATCAGCGGCCAGATCGATCAGCAGTCTGTCGCGACGTTCGGAGTGGAAGGCAGCACGTTTCTGGCGAAGCCGTTCACGTCGCAGCAATTGCTGGCGGCCATCGGAGTTGAGCCGCTCAAACGTGCTGTCTGACCGAATGAAGGCTACAGGAGCAACGTTCGCTTTCCACCCGTAGCGGACATTCGGGGCGCCGAAGTGCCCAAGGTCAGGACGACGCCAGAACCGGACCTTGCAGCCTGCGTGAGAGCGCAGCTTTCGAGGCGAGCCACCCTACATCTGCATAGGCAAACCGTTACGCCACGCCTCCATTGCCAGCATCCAGACGGCCATGGCGATCATCATCAGGTTCTCGGTCAGGGACAGAAAGCCTAGCGGCACATTGCTGTCGCCGCCGACGCAGGCGCATTTCAGTTTGCGCTTGTCGAGATAGACGGCCTTGAACACCGAGATCGCGCCAATGCCGCCGATGACCAAGGCGACCGGCGCTGACAGCCAGGTCAGGACGCCCGCCACCATCAGCGCACCCGCTCCGAACTCGGCGAAGGGATAGACCTTGCCATAGGGCACCCACCGCTTCGCCAGTAGGTCGTAGTTCAGGAACATCGACGAGAAACTCTCGACGTTCTGCAGCTTCAGCATTCCCAGCACCATCATCGACAGGGCGATGAACCACTCGCCGGCGCGGACGGTCAGCGGTGTGCCATGGACGGTCAGGCTCAACATGGCCGCCATGACGGCTGTGGTCAGGAACACGACCAGCACCGGCGTATAGGTCGTCGCCTTGGGGTCGCGAACCTTCAGGCCGAGGAAGCGACGCAGGTCGTCGTGACCGCCGATGCGCTGTCCATCTATGAAAACCTGGGGCGTGGTCGCCACCCCGTGCTCGGCCTTGAAGGCGTCGGTCTGCTCACGCGTGGTCAGCCAGTGGTCGTCAACCTTGTAGCCTCGACTCTTGAGCAGGTGACGCGCCTTCAGTCCCCAAGGGCAGGTGTGGTCCGGCATCACCATGCGATAGATGGCGGCGGTCTTGGGCATGTTGGCCTCCTTGATCTTCTCAATCCGAGGCCGGCACCCTAGGTTCCGTATCATGATACGGAGTCAAGCATGAGTGTGCGGACGATTGCGGGACTGGCGCGCGAGGGCGGCGTTGGGGTGGAGACGGTCCGTTTCTATCAGCGGCGGGGTCTGATGCCGACGCCGCAACGCTGGGCGCGCGACGGGGTCGGCGGGGGCATCCGCCGCTATGGCGAAGAGGACGTTCGCCGCCTGCGCTTCATCCGCTCGGCCCAGACCGCCGGCTTCACCCTGGAGCAGATCAAGGAGCTGCTGTCGCTCGACGCCGGCGAGGACCGGGCGCGCGCACGAACTCTGGCGGCCGAGCGGCTGGCGGCCTTGGACCGCACCATCGCCGACCTGCAGGAGGCGAGAACGGCCCTACGGCGGTTGGCGGGCGCCTGCGCATCAAAGGACAGCGGACCCTGCCCGATCATCGCCGCCTTCCAGGGCGAAGCGACCTGAGGTCAGGCCCCGTTGTGGCGGCCGAACACGGTGGCCTGCCCGCTGCGGTCGATCAGCAGGGTCACGTAGGGCTCGCGACCCGCGGCCTCCATGCCCGGCGATCCGGCCGGCATGCCGGGAGCGGCCAAGGCCACGGCTTGGGGCCGTTCACGCAGCAGGCGGGCGACGTCGGAGGCCGGGACATGGCCCTCGACGGCATAGGGGCCAACCACCGCCGTGTGGCAGCCAGCGTACCGGTCCGGCACGCCATGGCGGGCCCGGATGGGGGCGAGGTCCTCACGCTCCACGACATCGACGGTCCAGCCGGCGGCGCGCATGTGGACCACCCAACCGTCGCAGCAACCGCACCAGGGCGTCTTGTAGGCGGTCATCCGGCGGTTTTGGGTGACGGCCGGAGACGCCGCCAAAGCCCAGGCGCTGCCAATCAACAGGCGACGGCTGGGGTTGGTGCGATCGGTCGCATCAGTGGACCATGAAGCGGACGGCGCCGGTCATCTGGTGCCCGTCCGCGCCCTCGGCGGTCCAGTTCAGGACGTAGTTGCCCGGAGCCAGGGTCGGCAGCTCGGCCGACACCCGCGTGGTTGCAGCGGCCGCGGCGACGGGGACCGTCACGGCCGCCTGGCCTTCCGCGGCCACGGTGACGGCCTTGAGCGTCATCGCGTGCGGGAAGGTGGCGGTGAACCAGTCGGGCGAGCCATCGGTCATGGCGCCGTCCGCCGGGCTGGTGACGACGCCATCGGCGGCATGAGCCGAATGAGCGGCATGCGAGCCGTGAGCGGCATGTCCGGCATGCGCGGAATGATCCGCGGGCATCGACTGGGCGGCCTGCATGGCCTGGCCGTCCTTCGCGCAGCAACAGCAGGCGACCGCGGCCTGGGCGATGGAGGGAAACGCCACGGCCAGGGCGAGGGCGAAAGCGGGGAGAATGCGACGCATGGAAGGCTCCTTCAGAACCAGGCCCGGAGGCCGATGACGAAACGGGTGTGTTCGGGCTCGCCGCCCAGGGCGCGGGTCAGATCGGCGGTTCCACCAAGGTCCCGGCTCCACTCGACGCCGATATAGGGCGCGAACTCCTTGGCGATTTCATAGCGAACGCGCAGGCCGGCCTCGACATGGGTCAGGCCCGACTCAAGACCCAGCTCCGGAACGTCGGACGCCGAAGCCTCGACCTCGATGCGCGGCTGCAGGATCAGCCGCTGGGTGACCCGCTGGTCGTATTCGGCTTCGACGCGCGCCGTCAGGTCGCCCCCGATCGACAGGAAGGCGGCGGCGTCCACCTCCCACCAGTGCGGGGCCAGTCCCTGGACGCCAAGCACCAGATGGGTTGGGTTCTCCCTGTCCTCGCGGAAGTCCTGGCGGACGCCCGCCTGCATGTCCCAGAAGGGCGAGACCGCACGGCTGTAGAGCGCCTGGACCTCGCCCTCGATCTGGCCGTCGAAGTCGCCGTCCCCTTCGGACTTCCACCAGAACCGGTTAATGTCCCCGCCGGTCCAGCCGCCGAAATCCCAGAGCCAGCTCTCCTCGCCGTCGCCGAAGCCCGCTTCGAGCCGTTCAATGATCACGGCGGTCGCGCGCACGTCGCCGTTCTCGCGCCGGAGCAGGGCGCGGGCCCCGGTCATGGCGGCCTCGCCCCAGATGGCGTCGGCGGCATGGGCCGGACCGGACAAGGCGGCAGGCGGCGGTGGCGGACGCCGGGGGCGGCCGGGATCGTCGGCGCTGGTCGGCACGTCCGGCGGACCCATCGTCTGCCCGCTCATGTCATGCCCCGCATGCGGATCGGCTGCCCGTACCGGCATGGTGTGGCCAGCGTGCGGGTCGGACGTCTGCGGCTGCGCCCTCATGTCGTGACCCGCATGTGGGTCCGCCGTCGGGGACTGGGCGCCCGTATCGTGGCCAGCGTGTGGGTCAACGGGTTGCGGGGCCGGACCCATGTCATGGCCCGCGTGCGGATCGGTGGCCGCCGGGGCGGTCGCGGGCGTCTGTGCCGGCGGCGTGTGATGCTGGTGACTCTGGGCCGTCGCCGCGCCCGCAGCGAGCAGCAGGGGCGCCATACAGGTCAGAACCCGGATCATGCCGCGCCTCCATCCAGAGGGCGGACGGTCACGACGTTGAACATGCCGGCATGCATGTGCATCAGCATGTGACAGTGGAAGGCCCAGTCGCCCGGCGCGTCGGCGGTCAGGTCGAAGGTCACCTTCGAGCCCGGCGCGACATTGACCGTGTGCTTCAGCGGCTGATGCCCGGCCGGGCCGCCCGTCACCAGTTCGAAGAAATGGCCGTGCAGGTGGATGGGATGGGCCATCATGGTGTCGTTGACCAGAGTCACCCGCACCCGCTCGTCCCGTTCGAAACGGATCGGCTCCACGATCTCGGAAAATTTGCGACCGTCGAAGCCCCACATGAACCGTTCCATATTGCCGGTCAGGTGGATTTCCAGCGCCCGGGACGGCGGCCGCTGATCCTTGTTGGCTGTCAGGGAGACGAGGTCGGTATAGACCAGCACCCGGTGCGGCGCGTCCTCCAGCCCCATCGGCCGTTCGCCGAGCCGGTTGGCCGGAGCGGGCGCGATCATGTCGACTCCCACCCCCACTGCCATCCCCGCGGGCGCATTGTCGGGGTTGCGCATGTCGTGGTCCATGCCGCCGTGATCCATCGGCGTCGCGGCGGGCGCTGTGTGCCCCATGGCGGAATGATCCATGGCGCCATGGCCCATGGCCGAGTGGTCCACGCCCCCCATGCCCATGTCGGCCATGGTCAGGGTCGGAACCTCGCGCAGTGGCGGGACTTCGGCGGTCATGCCCAGACGGGGCGCCAGCGTCGCCCGCGCCATGCCGGACCGGTCGACCGACTCGGCTGCCAGCGTATAGGCGCGGTCCTCGGTCGGGCGGACGATGATGTCATAGGTCTCGGCCACGGAGATCTGGAACTCGTCGGTCTCGACCGGTCGCACGTTCTCGCCGTCGGCATTCACTACCGTCATGGCCAGACCCGGGATGCGGACATTGAAGATCGACATGGCCGAGGCGTTGATGACGCGCAGCCGGACCCGTTCGCCGGGTCGGAACAGGCCGGTCCAGTTTTCCGTCGGACCATGGCCGTTGACCAGATAGGTATAGGTCGTCCCGTTGACGTCGGCGATGTCGCGCGGGTCCATCCGCATCGACCCCCACATCCGACGCTCCTCGAGCGACATGCCGTCCTCGCCGGAGACCAGGCCCGACAGGGTGGTCCTGGAGCGATTGAAGTAGCCGGGGCTCTTCTTCAGCTTGTCGAGGATCACGTGTGGATGGAGGAAACTCCAGTCCGACAGGACGACCACATGCTCGCGGTCATAACCGACCGGATCGGCCCCCGCCGGATCGATGATCAGCGGCCCATAGTGACCCATCGCCTCCTGGAGGTTGGAATGTGAGTGATACCAGAATGTCCCCGACTGGATGACCGGGAACTCATACTGGAAGGTCTCGCCGGGCCGGATGCCCGGGAAGCTGACGCCGGGCACCCCGTCCATCTGGAACGGCAGCAACAGGCCGTGCCAATGGATCGAGGTGTCTTCGTCCAGCGTATTGGTCACCGACAGTCGGGCGTTCTGGCCTTCACGCAGCCGGATCAGCGGCGCGGGAAGGGTCCCGTTGACGGTGATGGCGTGACCGGTGCGGCCGCCGACCGTGAAGGCCGAATGTCCGACGGACAGCCGCACATCGGGACCGGCGAGCGTCGCCATGTCGGCGCGCAAACCGGGCGACCCGGTCTGGGCCCAAACGGGCAGAAAGCCCTGCCCCGCCAACAGGGCCGCCCCGCCGGCGAAGCCGCGCAACAGTGCGCGTCGGTCGCGATCGATCATTCAAATGCTCTTACTGCGTTCACGTCAGGGTCTTGTTTGCCCTAAGGACCACGGTACAGAGTCAAGCGCCATGTGACATAGAGCGAGCTGGCAGGAGAGGGTCTGACCCTAGCGGCTGGAACACCGATGCGAGCCGCCGAAATCGCATCCATCTCGTCACTATGGGCCGGGTTCCAAGGTCTGCCTGGTTCGCCTGATCAAACGAAGTACCGATTACCCCTTCGAAGGAGCCCTTGATGAAACGCCTGATTCTGGCCGCCGCGCTTGCCTTCGCGGCTCCGACCGCCACCGCGCATGAGGTTGCCCCGGGGGTTGGGGCCGCTCAGATCGCCGATGAGGCGACCCGTCTGGTCGTCGCGGTCGTGGACGCCTTCCATGCGGCTTTGGGCTCCGGGAACGTCGACGCGGTTCTGGCGCTGCTGGCCGAAGACGTGATGGTGCTGGAGGAAGGCGGGGCCGAACGGTCCCGTGAGGAATACGCCGGCCATCATCTCCCCGCCGATATGGCTTTCGCCGCCGCCACCGAGGCCGAGGTGACCCGTCGGGCCGCCTGGGTCGAGGGCGAACTGGCCTGGGTGCTGACCGAGGGTCGCACGAGCGGTCAGTTCAACGGCCGCGCCATCGACCGGCTGACCGCCGAGACGATGCTTCTGCAACGCCATGGCGGCAGCTGGCGCATCCGTCACATTCACTGGTCCTCGCGCGCGCCGCGTTGATCACATCGACGCCGGCGGCATCTGCACGCCCATGGCCGCGACCACGCCGAGCAAGACGATCCCCGACAGCATCTCCAGGCCGACGCTGATCCTCAGCCGGCGGATCAGGCCATGTGTCCCGGCGCCGGCCTTCACGGCTCGCGACAAGGCGGGGGCCAGGGTGAAGCGGTTGTGCGCCGCCAGTCCGAGCATCAGGGCGAAGAGGGCCAGTTTGACGATGAGCAGGACACCCCAGGCCGACCCCGTGATCCGGCCCAGGCCGTCCGCGCCGACAAGGAAGCCGACGTTGACGACGCCGGTGACCGCGAGCACCGCAACGGCGCCCGTTCCCAGGCTGGCGAAGCCGCTCAGGGCGCGTGACGTCGACCCAATGTCGCCCGACCGGGGCCTAAACAGCAGAAGACAGAAGCTGACGAGGGCGCCCAGCCAGACAGCGGCCGCAAAGAGATGGCCCACGTCGGCCGCAAGATGGACGAGGCCTGCCGCGCCCTCGGTGGCGGCCCCGTGGCCGCTCCAGGCGAAACTGGCTATGGCTCCGGCGAATGCCACGATGGCCAGCGTGGAACCCAGTCTGTTTCCTGGGGCAATCAGGAGGACGATGACGCCAAGGACGGCCAATCCCCCACGGACGACATGCGCCATGCCCAGGCTGGTGGACTGGACGACATAGCCCAGCGCGGCCGGGTCCAGCCCGGCTGTCCATCCACCCGCCATCATCGCCGTCTGGGCGACGACGCCGCCCAGCGCGGCCGCCGCGAGAACCAGTCCCGCCGCCACCGAAAAACCGGTCCCCGGTCCCGACGGACGGTCGCGAAGTGCATAGACCTGGAACAGCGGCAGCCCGAGCGCCGCCACGGCCGCGAGGTACTGGACCCAGCGCAGTCCGATGACCGCCGCGTCGATCACAGGTTCAGCGGACCGTAAAGCTGTGGGAGCCCGTCATGCGGTGACCGTCCGCCGCCGCTATGGCCCATCGCACCTCATAGACGCCCGCCGTCAGCGGGCGCGCAAAGGACCCGCTCAGGGTTTTGCCGTCCTCTGAAACCTCTTGCCTCAGCGTAACGGCCCGCCCCTGGCCGTCCTTCACCTCGACGCTGGAGAATGGCGCGGCGAACCGCTCGCTGAATGTCAGGCTGACCGCCCCCGGCGCCGACACGATCGCCCCGCTCGCCGGCGTAGCCGAGACCAGTCGGGCATGAGCGGCAACGGGCGAGGCGCTGATCACCACCGCCGCAGCGGTCATCAGCGAAACAATGCGAACCATGAAAACCTCCGGAGACAAGCCATACTACGGCTGCTTGAAGCCAATCCTTCATAACAATGTTGCCAGCCCTCAGGATACGAACCGCGGGGCAGCATCGCAGACTGATAGCAGACGGGCTGAAAGTCGGGTGGGAGTCCGTCAGCCTTATCGGGCGCCGCCGACACATAAGGCTGAAAGCGGACCTTCCTAAACGCCATTTTGAGTCAATATAGGCCCTTCAGCGGGCGTCGGGTCCAAGTCTTATCAGTGCATGGGAATCGACTCTGCGGCCCAGACCTCCGCGGTGCGCCGCTAGCAGTTCTTGGATTCTCAGCCCGACAGTCGACATCTGACGTCTGACCTGAGGTTCTGTCTAGCAGCGTTTGCCGGACCCCCGGGCCGCCAATGGATCGGACCAGCTGGCAAAGCTATCCCCTCCCGCCGGGCTTTCAGAGCAGCCCGGCAGTGTAACCGGCATAAGCGAGATAGGCCGCGACGAGGACAAGCCCCTCCTTCCGGCTCAGTCGCCCGCCGGAATAGGCAAACGCCATCACGACCAGCATGACGGCCGCCAGCAACCACAGGTCGAAGGCCATGATGCTCGGCGGGACGGCGGTCGGGGCGATCGCGCCGGTGAGGCCGCCGATGAACAGGATGTTGTAGACGTTGGAGCCCAGCACATTGCCGAGGGCGATCTCTCCCTGTTTGCGCCAAGCCGCCACGGCCGAGGTGACCAGCTCGGGCACCGATGTTCCGACCGCCACCACCGTCAGGCCGATGACCGTGTCGCTGACCCCGAGCTGTTCCGCGATGGCGATCGCGGCGTTCACCAGCAGACTGGCGCCGCCGACGATCAGGCCCAGACCGAAGAGGAACAGCAGGATGGCCACTGATAACCGGCCGTCGGGCCGATCGTGCGCAGCCAGGGCCGGGTCGACCTCCTCCATCGCCACGGCGCGATCATAGGCGGCGCTGTGAGCCGCTCCGGCCCGCTCCTGACGATAGGCATAGGTGACGTAGCCGGCCATCATGAGCAGGAAGGCAAGGCCGGCCTCGCGGGACAGTCCTACCGTCGCGCCCGCGGCCAGAAGCGCGAGGACAGCCATCAGTCCCACGCCGCCGTCGCGCCACAGGGTGCGACGGCTGACCAGCAGCGGCGCGATCAGGGCCGCCACCCCGAGGATCAGGAGGGCGTTGGCGATGTTCGAGCCCACGATATTGCCGATGGCGATTCCCGGTGATCCGGCCAGGCTCGCCTGGACGCTCGCGGCCAGCTCGGGTGTCGACGTGCCCATGCCCACGACGGTCAGCCCGATCAGCATCGGCGAAAGGCGCAGCATTTCCGCGATCCGGACCGCTCCGCGGACCAGAAGGTCGCCTCCCGCAATCAACAGCACGAGTCCAAGCAACAGGAACAGGGTATCGGATGGCATGGTGAGATCAGGCGATTGATGATGAGAGTGGCGCACTAGTCAGAGAGCCACGCTGGTCGTGGCGTTGTCGGACCTTCAGGGGTGCGATTGGATTCTAACTGCGCTGCGGCGTCACTGCGAGCCTTCTCGAGCAGCAGGGTCTGCCGATCCAATCGAAATGCAGCGTTGCCGGATGTCTTGCCCGTTCAGCTCGGTACGCGGCACAAGACTCACGGCCTCGTTGGTCGGACCATAGGTGGCGAGCCATTGGCAACCGGTTTGCAGGTCGGTCAACACGAACAGGTTGGTCTCTGCGGTCGGGGTCTTGGTGAAGGTCGCTCCCAGCGCTGCAGTTCGCAATGCACCCACGGGATCGTCGATCGCGCCCTGAATGTCGGAAGCACGGACATTCAGATTCTCCGCCGAGGCCCGCGCAGACACCGCCGCCGCTTCGATGTCTTGCAAAGCGGACGTATCTATTGGCTCGCACGCGGCCAGAACAAAACCTGCACCCATTGTGGCCAGGACGGATCGTATATTGGGGGTCATCAGACGAAATCTCTGTGAGGTGGGGCGTGGCCATCTCTTGGCGGTCAGACAGCCCGGGTTCTGAACGGTGGCTAATGCGGTGGGGGATCAGCGAGGACGGCGTCGCCAGAAACGGGGCGATCGCATCCCTCTCGCCAGAAACCTAAATGCGGTCATCAGGCCAAAGGCCATGATGACACTGTATCGCCTGAGCCGTCGGGTCGATGTCGTTGCCATTGAGCCGCTCCTCTGAACGGGTGCGCTCTGTGCCGTGACCAAGGGATTTTGGAAGGACTGGACCCCGTCATCGAGCGCGCCCGATGCGGTCCGACATCACGATCACCATGATCGTCAGAGGGGCCCGGGCCGCACACCGACATTTAGCGGTTTCCTCAGGGCGGACCAATGAGTTGTGCTCATGCCGCCGATAATCATGCCCAATGGTCCCGACTAGCCGGACGTCAGTTCGCCCGAGGCGATGCTGAACTTCCAGGCCGCCAGGGCGAGATGGCCGGATTTTTCGGCCTCCCGTATCCACGGGAACGTCCTCAGGTTGGTCTGGGACAAGCGCAGCACGGCGTCCTCGATCGCCGCCTCGAACGCCTCGCCCGACCCCTGTTCGGGCATCGGCCACATCACCGGTTCGGCGATGTCCACCCACGGGCCCAGGAAATCGGGGGCGTTTCGCAGTGGACCATGGATCATCGCGTGAATACCGTCGCAACGCGCATGCCCGAGCACGACGATCCGCCGGACCTTGAGGATCTTCACCGCATACTCGAGCGCCGCACTGGTCCCGTGACACCCGCCGTCGGGCGCATACTCCGGGACCAGCCCTGCCACGTTGCGGATCACGAACAGCTGACCGGGCTCGGCGTCGAATATGGTCTGCGGATCAATCCGGGCGTCGGAGCAGGCGATAACAGCCGTGGTCGGTCGCTGCCGTCGCCGTGCCAACTCGGCGTAGCGCCTCGCGTGAGTCGGCCAGACCGACGCGCGAAAACGCCGATAGCCGGCCATCAGAGGATCGTCCGGTTCTGAGGTCATGAAGACGCCGAGGCGGCGGCGGTCGCCCGACTGCGCCGCATCGACCGGCGACCGTCCGCGATCGTGAGAGCGTTCTGGGCAACCAAGCCGCGCCACAGCCAGACCGATTTGGCCGGGCCATTTTGTGTCAGGCAGTCCATCGGCTTGGCCATCCCTCAGACTCGGATGTCGAAGGTGTGCTGGCTGGGCCGCCGGGTGGAGGTGTCGTCAGTGATTGCACCAGGTGGTGGGACCGGTTGGGTCGTCGGCGAGCTGCGATGGCCGGCGACCCGACAGGTCATCTGCGAGGCTTGAACCGCCAGGGCATGGACGGCGAAGCTCGTAGTCGGGCCGACCCTCATCGTCCCTCTCCATCGCTTGGGCGAAGGTCGTAAGCCGATGAATCAATGCCAAGGATCTTGCAGAGCCGCAGGATTACGTCGCGCTCTTCGGCGTCGAAGCCGCCATCGGCTTCGGCGACCGAGCAGGCCGTTTCGATCAGCAAGCGAGAGGGGCCCGGTTGGCCTCGCAGCCGTGCGACGGCGACCTCTGCCGTCGCCTCTCCATCGTCGAGATCGCGCTCAAAGCGCGAGTGCAGAGCTTCGAACATGAGCAGCACATCGTCTGCACCGAAGAAGGCGATCGTCGGTGAGTTGCGCATGCGGTCAAGCATGCGTCTGCGCTCGTCGTGGGTGACCCAGCCGTCGGCTTGGGAAACCAGGGCGCAGGCGGCGACCACCGCGTCCATCTGGACGATGTTGCCGGGTGTCCAGACATCATTCTCGTCAATCGCAGGACGTTTTCGCAGCAATCTGTTCAGTTGGGGCATGGGGCCTCTCCTTCTCTGAAGGGGAGCGCTCGACGCCGAAGCCGTCGGTTCGAGGGGGAAGAGAAGCGTCGGACCCCGTCATCGAGCGCACCCGATGCGGTCCGACATCACGATCCTGATGATCGTCAGAGGGGCCCGGGCCGCAGGGTCACCATGCCCCCGGCTCCATCGCCTCGCAAATCACGAGTAGTGATGTAGTCCATAAGCGCCTCTCATGCCGTGACGGGGCCGCGTTCAAGCGCTCGCAAGACCTCCTGAGCGAGGAGACCGGCGGGTCCGCCCGGGTTTCGGGCGGAGACGAGCGCGATCTCGCTGTCAGACAGGGTCGGAAGCGGTCGTCCCAGCACGGCGAGATCACGCGGGGCCATGGCGGCGGGAAGCACACCGACCCCGAGGCCGGCGCGCAGGGCCGCCATCTGTCCGGCGAGGCTTGGCGAGGTGAAGGAGGCCCGAAAGGCGATGCCGGCGTCTGCGAGCGCGCCCAAGGCCCGTTTTCGATAGATGTCCGGAGCCGGCGCAACGATCAGCGGTAGCGGCGACGCTTCAATGATCGAGGCGTCGAGCGCCACCCAGACCAGCGGCTCGCTCCAGACCCGAACGCCCAGATCGGGTCCCACCGGTTCACGCTTGATCAGCGCCAGATCGAGCATGCCGCGCGACATCTGCTCGAGCAGATTGGCGGTGTAGTCGCACGTCACGGACAGCTTGATGCGCGGATGGCTCCGCGAGAACGCCCCCAGGATTTCCGGCAGGTGCATGGTCGCGATGTCCTCCGGCGCGCCAAGCCGAACCTCGCCCTCCAGGTCCCCGTCGCCCAGCGTCGACACGATCTCATCGTTCAGCCGCAGCAGTCTGCGGGCTTGCGGCAGCAGTCCCGCGCCCTCTGTCGTCAGGCCGATTCCCTTGCCCCCACGATCGAACAGTGGCGACCGCAACTGATCCTCAAGCCGTCGGATTTGCAGGCTGACCGCCGGCTGAGTTCGACCCAGCAAGGCCGCCGTGCGGGTGAAGCTGCCGGTCTCGACCACCGTCACGAAGGCGCGCAGCAGGTCGATGTCCAGATTGACCAGCCGATCAGCCATCTCATTAGCGTCCGTTATGATTCTCATTAGATCAATAAACTGGATCGCCGCGCCGGTCGAGATCACTCGGGCCCACCTCCATCGGGACCCGTTGACGCATGCCTGACCTTTCCTCGAGCCTCGCCCTTCTGACCTCTCCGGCCATCCTGTTCTTCTTCATCGGCGCAGCGGCCGCGTTCGCGCGATCCGACTTGGCCATTCCCGAGCCCGTGGCCAAAGCTCTGTCGCTCTATCTGATGTTCTGCATCGGCTTCAAAGGCGGCGTAGAGGCGCGCGTCGCGGGGTTGAACGGGGATTTTCTGTCGGCGGCGGCGATCGGCGTCGCACTCAGCGCCCTGATGCCGCTGGTCGCCTTCGTCATCCTGAAGCGAATGTCGAAGCTGGATCGACCGACCCTGTGCGCGCTGGCGGCGACCTACGGCTCGGTGTCGGTCGTGACCTTCGCCGCCGGACAACAGCATCTGGAGGCCCTGGGACTGTCGTCCGGCGGCTATATGGCGGCGGTGCTCGCGCTGATGGAGACCCCGGCCATCCTGACGGCTCTGATCCTGCTCAACGGCGCAGGCCGCGGCGAGCCGGGACGACGCAGGACCATCCTGCGGGAGGTGTTCGTCGGCGCGGCCTCCGTCATGCTGCTGGGCAGCTTCCTCGTCGGACTGATCTCCGGTCAGGCCGGGATGGCGCGGCTGGACCTGTTTGTCGGACCCCTGTTCCAAGGCGCCCTGTGCTTCTTCCTGCTCGACATCGGCCTGATCGCCGCCCGGCGGCTGATGGAGGGGGGCCGCAAGCTGACGCCGGCCGTGATCGGCTTCGCCCTGGGCTTTCCGCTGCTTTCGGCCGGGGTGGCGCTGGGCCTTGCCCGTTTTGCGGGGCTGGACGCCGGCGACGCCGCCCTCCTAACGATCCTCGCCGGTTCAGCGTCCTATATCGCCGTGCCCGCGGCCATGCGGCTGGCCGCCCCCGGGGCCGACGCCGGCGTGTTCGTGACCGCATCCCTAGCGATCACCTTCCCGTTCAACCTCACCATGGGCATCGCCCTCTACACCGCTGCAGCGGTCTGGCTGTCCGCGTGACTGGCCAACGAGCCCAAATTCCACGATTTTGCGAACACTCGGACGCAGGCAGGCAGCGGGATGGCATGGGCGGTCCCAACAACGGACCTTTCCAACAGCGAGACCAGTTAAAATCGGTCCTTTTGCGCGCGGCTGGTTCGAGCCTTATCGGCGCATGGGAGCTGGTTCGGCGGTCCAGAAAACCGAGATCGCCACTAGTTAGAAGTTGCGCTTGAGTCCTGAGAATCTTGAACGGACCAGCGCTGAATCGTAACGCTATGTCGAGGTCGGCGCTCTGGCCCTAGCGGCCATGTCGTCTTGCTGGCGGACGCGCTCGTAAAGGAGATGATTGATGCTGAGGATATCAGCCTTGGGCCTGATCGCCATTGGCATTCTGCACATACTCGTTCTGGGCGTCGATGCCGTAGGGCAGGCGCCGGGCTGGGCGACCGGGGCCTTGTGGACTTGGGAACACTGGGAGCCATTGATCGACCAGCGAGACGAACTCGTGGTAAGTAGCGCTGCATTCTGGTCCACGATCGGCAGCTTTGCAGCGCCGCTGATCGTACTCGGCAGCCTAATCCTTTGGATGGCGCGCCACGGCGTTACGCCACCGCGTTTCGTCGGTTACGGTCTCCTTGTGTGGAGCGGCTTGGCGGCGCTTACCATGGCGCCCAGCGGATTTCCCGTTCTCGCGGTCATCACCATGGCGCTATCCATTGCAATCGCACGGAGCGCTAAGCCGGTCGGCACGGCGGCCGAGGCGTAGCGGGGTAGACCCGGTGTCCGCGAACAAGCGAGTGCAACAGCACTTCTCCGCTATCGAGTGCGGTTCGAGCGGACGTCCTCAGCCTAACCGGTTCTACTCCGCGAGCTTGAAAGCGCACCATGTCGATGGCTCCCGGGGCCAGAAGCGGTCTTGCTGTCACCGGAACAGCAGGTCGATTTCTGTGGAAACTGGGGAGTGGAGCGCTGGCTGAGCAAATCCGTCGACTTGTGCTACGAAGGCGGCGGCGGGTTCCGGGATGATAGTCAGTGATCCTGTGCCGGGGGACGTCTCTGACGTCGGCGTCGGTCGCCGGTGAAACACCGGGCTTCCTCACAGAAGTTCCAGGCCCGCCCCCTCACCTATTCCTCGATCTCGATCAGTCCCTCGCGAACCGCCGCGGCCACCGCCTCGACCCGGGTCCGGACCCGCAATTTCGCACACGCCTTCTCCAGGTAACTGTCGATCGTCCTGGGCGAGAGGCCAAGGATCGCGCCGATATCCGACGAGCTTTTCCCGCGGCTGGCCCACAGGAGACACTCATGCTCGCGGGCGCTGAGTTTGGGTTCTTCGGCGGGAGAAGTGACGCTCTGCATGCTCACAGGACTGACCTCCAGGTTGTCGGTCTCCTTGGGCTAGGCAGGAATCCAACCCTCGACCACGCCAATAACCGGCGGACGGGCCGCAACCTTCTTGCGTCGAGG
>FLYM01003238.1_pt1 | contig 19465 bp, 20 predicted proteins | sample 1122581 | NCBI WGS metagenome assembly FLYM01 (sample SAMEA4346789, study PRJEB14843) | hot springs metagenome | biome: Terrestrial Biome; feature: Habitat; material: Sediment | place: India | collected 2012-06-12 | depth 1760 m
AGTCGCTGCCAGAATTCAGGAAGGCTCAGCCTGTTGTGCTCTCGACGCAGGAACAGCCCGAACCAATAGAGCAGCACGAAACAGAACCCGCCTGTCAGCCATATGAATATTGAGTCCATTGGCCGTCCTTAGACCGTCTTGAACTATCCCACAACAGCCCCGCCTCTGAGCGTTTTCTATGCGCGACCCTGCGCATTGCCTTCCTGTCACGCGCACTGTATGTTTCGTCATCTTTGACCGTGACAGAGCGCAACATGCAGCTATCGCAGCCCGGAACCGCCTTCATCGCCGCGCCGTGCAATCCGCTGGAGATTTGCGCATGAGCCGGATCACGCACATCGTCGTCCATTACACGGCCACCTACGCCGACCAGGACATCACCCGTGCCGACGTCGCGAAGATGCACAAGGCACGCGGTTGGCGGGACATCGGCTACCACTGGTTCATCCGCCGCGACGGCACGGTCGAGGCCGGTCGGCCCGAAACGGAAGTCGGCGCGCACGTCGGAGGCCAGAACACCGGCAAGATCGGCATTTCGTGGGCCGGTGGGATCGAGCGCTCGCTTGGTCCGAACACCGGCGTCGACAACCGCACCCCGGCGCAGACGGCCGCGCTGATCAAGCTGATCCGTGAATGCCTGACGCGCTATCCCGGCGCCAAGGTCGTCGGCCACCGCGATCTTGCAGCCACTCAATGCCCCGGCTTCGACGTCCAGACATGGTGGGCCGGCGTCAACAAAACTCGCCCGCTTCCGCCGACGTCCGTCAGCCCCGATGCGCCCGCCAAGACGCCCGGCGTCAAGGAAGACGAGTTCCACATCGTCCAGACCGGCGAGACTTGGTTCTCGATCGCTCGCGAGCACGGTATTCCGATGGACGTCCTGCTGGCGGAAAATAACGCCAAGGAAGGCGACATTCTCCAGATCGGCCGCCGCCTGCGGGTTCTGCCCGCTGGGTCGACCAACGAGCCTTCGCCCGCCTCGCAGCCGCAGGGTTTTTGGGCGTGGCTGATCGCAGCAATTTTCGGAAAGTGACGGCTATGTGGCTTCGCATCAAACGCTTCTTCAAGGACAGCGAAACGATCTTTTGGGCTCGGCTTCAGATGCTGGCCGCCGTGCTGATCACGGTTCTGGCGACGATCGACCCGAACATCTTCGCGTCTTACGTGCCGACCGGCTATCTGCCGATCTACATCTTCGTTTCGGGCCTGATCACCGAGTGGGCGCGTCGGCGCCGGGCGGCGGACCTATGATCTTCGGCCTGCTCGACTGGCTGAAGATCGGAGCCGGCGCGCTGGCGGGCGCGGCGATCGGCTTCATGATCGGCTACTGGCAGGGCCACGACGCTGGCTACGACAAGCGTGTCGCCGAGATGGCCGCTGCGACGGTCAGGGCGGATATGGAAAGGCGGGGCGACGATGCGGTCCTTCAGAGCATGTCTGACTACGATTTGTGTGTTGTCGGCCTTCGCGCTGGCGGGCTGTCAGTCGACGCCTGCGAGCAACTGCGCGGGTTGGGCGAAGAATAATCTGTCGCCACAAGGGACGGTGGCGCTCATTCAGGCAGATCGTCCCGGTTACGAGCGTGTCCTTGGCAACGATCGTAACGGTGAACGTCTCGGATGTTGGTAGCTGTCACGCAACAATGTGACGAAACGGACGTTAGGTTAGCGAGCCAGGAAAATTGAGCGGATCGAACGGAGCACCCGACGTGCACGCCCCGGCATTCAAATGGGAATGGAACGTCAATACGATTGCGGTGCTTGCGGGCTTCGCGGCGGGCTTCGTCGCGTGGGGCTACACGCTGGCCGAGTTGAAAACGGGCCGCGAAACAAACGCCGCCAACATCACCGAGATCCGGGGCGACATTCGCACCCTGAACACCGGCTTCCAGTCCCAGCAACGGCTGACCGAGAACCACGAGTTGCGGATCGGCGTCGTCGAACGCCAGGCCGGTGAAGCGGCGGCGGCCATGCGCGCCGTCGAGAACTCGATCAGCTCCCTCGCCTCCGACATGCGGCTCACGCGCGAAATTCTGGAACGCCTCGAGCGCAGCCAGAACGGGCGCGCCCCTTCTTCACAGCCCTGATGCCAAGACCGACAGACATCAACCCCCGCACCGGCAAGCGCTACAACTTCGTCGATCCGAAGAAGCTGACGGATGCGTTCGACCAGCAGCTTCAGGCGATCCGCCGCCAGGAAGCGGCGCTGAAGGCGCGCGACAGCCTGATCGATTACACCCGGTTCACGATGCCGGACCCGACGGCGCCGAACGACATCACGAAGTCGCGCTACGAACCGCAGGAGTTCCATCGGGCCGTCGCCCGCGAACTGGAGCGGCTGATCAACGGCCAGCTTAAGAACGCCGATGGCAGCACCTGCAACCAGTTGATCTTCGTCATGCCACCGCGGCACGGCAAGACGCAGCTCGCGACGAAGAACCTGACCGCCTGGGTCTCCGGGAAATTTCCGCAATGGGACGTCGGCGTGGCCTCGTATTCGGACACGATGGCGACGGACATGGGCGCCGACACGCGCGCCATCCTGACGTCGATGCAGCATCGGCAGGTTTTCCCCGATTACAAGCTGCGCAAGGGCGGCAGCGCCAAGGACAACATCCAGACCGACAAGGGCGGGCGTCTCGTCTTCGTCGGCCGTGGCGGCGCGCTGACAGGCCGCGGTATGCACGTCGGCATCGGGGACGATCTTTTCAAGGATCACGAAGAGGCCCGGTCGCAGGCGATCCGCGATGCGGCCTGGAACTGGTTCACGAAGGTCTTCATGACCCGCCGCATGGGCCGCAAGATCGTGATCCTGACGTTCACGCGCTGGCACTCTGACGACATCATCGGCCGCATCACTGACCCGGAGAACCCGCACTACAACGCGATCGAAGCCGCGAAGTGGAAGATCATTCGCCTACCGGCCATCGCTGAAGACGATGACGTTCTCGGCCGCCAGCCCGGCGAGGCGCTTTGGCCCGAGCGCTACGATCTCGATTTCCTCCAGAGCCAGCAGCGTCTGGACCCGCTCGGCTTCTCCGCGCTCTACCAGCAGAACCCGACCGTCGCCGACGGCACCCTGTTCCGGCGCGAGACGATCCAGTTCTACCGGCCCGACGAATTGCCAGCCGATTTGCGCATTTACTGCTCGAGCGACCACGCGGTCGGCACAAGCCAGCGCAACGATCCGTCCTGCTTCCTGAAGGTCGGCGTCGATCGGCAGAGCAACATCTATCTGCTCGACTGCATTTGGGGTCGGATGCCGACGAACGAGGCTGTCGAAAAGATGTTGTCGATGGCCGGTACCGGCCAGAAGCCGCTGCTGTGGTGGGCCGAGCGCGGCCACATCTCCAAGTCGATCGGCCCTTTCCTTCGGAAAAGGATGGAAGAGACCGGAACGTACATCAACCTGGTCGAGGTCACGCCGATCGGCGACAAGGAAGCCCGTTCGCAGTCGATCGCGGGTCGCGTCGCGATGGGGAAGGTCTATTTCCCGAAGGTGTCGTGGTGGACGGAAAAGGCCATCAACGAGATGATGTCATTTCCGAACGGCACGCGGGACGACTTTGTCGACGCCCTCGCCTATATCGGGCTTGGCCTCCAGCACCAGTTCGCGCCCGGTATGGTCCAGGCGAAACCGCGTCCGCGCGAGGGTTCCTTCCATTGGCTGAAAGATAGTGATAAATCTTGGGAGCGGGCCAAGCGCGCCGCGGCCGATGGCTTTTGAGCGGAGTGTCACATATGTCATCTGACGTCACCGAATACATGACCGGCGCGGACGACAACCAGCCGCTCGTGACGCAGGAAGCGATGACCGCCGGCCAGCCCGAGCCGACCGCGTCCGAAAAGAACCTCGTCAAGGAAATCCTGAAGCGCATTCGCTCGGACAAGCACCACCACAAGAAGGCGTTCGACCGGATGCGCGCCGATATGTTCATCGCGCGCCACGGCCACGGCCCGGACTATCCGGTCGCCCACTACAAGGCGAACCTGGTCGGCCGGCACATCAAGCAGAAGACGGCGTCCCTCTACGCGAAGAACCCGAAGGCCGTCGCCCGCCGCCGCGAGACGCTGGATTACACCATTTGGGACGAACGGCCGCAGTCGCTCCAGATGGCGTTCCAGACGATCCAGATGGCGCAGCAGATGCTGATGGCGAACCCCGGCGCCGACCTTTCGATGGTTCCGCCGGAGATGCTGCAAGCCTTCGAGCAGGCGCAGGCCGTCGTCGCCGACTTCCAGCAAGGCACGGCGCGGCGCGAAGAGATCACCAAGATCGGCAAGACGCTGGAGATCCTGTTCGCGCAGGCCCTTCGCGAGCAAAAGCCGCTCGACGCCAAGATGGGGATGAAGCAGCTCGTGCGCCGCGCCTGCGCGACCGGCGTCGGCTATGTCGAACTCGGCTTCCAGCGCGAGACCGGCCCTCGCCCCGAACTGACGCAGGCCCTCGGCGACTTCCGCTCCCGTCTCGACCATCTGCGCCGGCTCGCCGAGCGCGTCCAGGGCGGCGACGCGGAGAACCCGATCGATCCCGACGATCCCGAGATCGCGGAATTGGAGATGGCGATCACCGCGCTCCAGAACGAGCCGGAGATCGTGGTCCGCGAGGGCCTGATCATCGACTTCCCGCAGGCCACGAAGGTCATCCCTGACAAGCTGACGCGCTCGCTCGTCGGCTTTGTCGGCGCCCGCTGGCTGACGATCGAATACCTGTTCACCAAGGATCAGGTGAAGGAACTGTTCGGTGTCGACATCGGCAAGGGCTACAACGGCTACACCTATGACGGGAAGCGGCCGGAGGACGCGACGGCGGAAGAGCAGGTCCACGAGCACGACCCCGAATACCAGCGCACCGGCAAGGGCGAAGGGATGGTCTGCGTCTCGAAGCACTACGACAAGAGCGCGGGCCTCGTCTATTACGTCGCCGACGGCTACGACAAGTTCCTGCGGGAGCCGGCGGCGCCCGACGTCTTCGTCGAGGACTTCTGGCCCGTCGTCGCACTGACCTTCAATGCGGTCGAGAGCGAAGACGAACTGTTCCCACCGTCGGACGTGTTCCTGATGCACGACATGCAGCGGGACTACAACGCATCTCGACAGGGCCAGCGCGAACACCGCCGCGCCGCCCGGCCGCGCTGGTCGTTCCCGAACGGCGCGATCGAAGCCGAAGACATCGCCAATCTGGTCAATGCCGAGCCGTTCACGGCAACCGGCGTCAACACGCCGCCCGACCGCAAGCTGGCCGACATGCTCCAGCCGATCCCGGTTCCGGGTGTCGACCCGAACCTCTACGAGACGGCGCAGTTCTTCCAGGACATCCAGTTGGCGGTCGGCACGAACGAAAGCCAGTTCGGCGGCATTGCGCGGGCCACCGCCACGGAAAGCGCCATTGCGGCCAATGCGTCCGCGTCGTCCGACGGCTCGTCGATCGACGACATGGACAACTTCCTGACGACGGTGGCGCGCATGGCGGGCCAGATCCTGCTGCGCGAGATGTCGGAAGAGACCGTCATGCGCGTCGTCGGCCCCGGCGCTGTCTGGCCGCAACTGACGCTGACCGAGATTGCCGACGAACTGTTCCTGGAAGTGGAAGCTGGTTCCACCGGCAAGCCGAACCAGGCCGTCGAAATCCAGAACTGGACGCAGATGCTGCCGTTCCTGATCCAGATGCCGGGCATCGATCCGCTGTGGCTGGCGCGCGAAAGCATCCGCCGTCTCGATGATCGCCTCGACCTGACGGAAGCGGTCACGGAAGGCACGCCGTCGATGATCGCGCAGAACCATCTGGCGCAGATTTCGACGGGCGATCCGGCGACCGATCCGAACGCCCAAGGCGCGGAAGGGGCCGACAATGCGCCCTCCCCGACGACCGAACAGGCGGGCAGCGATCCGGCGTTCGGCAGCAACCAGACGGCTCGTGCTATCTGACGTGTCACATCTGTCACACGTCGTCTTGCAAATTAACCCGGAAATGGTTAATTCTGTCACACACGAAACAGGAGGTTGGCTTTGCCGACTGAACTCGAGAACGCCGATGTGGTCGAAGAGACCACGAAGGCAACGGACGAAGCGGATGTCTCCAACGAGACCGAACAATCCGCAAGCGCGCAGTCGTCCGGCGCGGAAGACGTAAGCGAAACTGCCGACGAAGGCACTTTGTCGATCGTTCGGGACGTCGTCTCGAAGACCGAAGAAGAGCCCGAGGCAGCGGCCTCGTCAGCCAACGAAGAGAACGGTCAGGAGACCGGCGAAACCCAACCCACGATCGAGCAGGACAACGAGAACTACTCGGATGTCCCGTTCAACAAGCACCCGCGGTTCCAGCAGGTCTTGGGGAAACTCAAGGCGGCCGAAACCGACGCGCAGCGCTACCGCAACGTCGAAACCTTCATCGCCGAGCAGGGCCTTTCCGGGGAAGAGACCCAGGAACTGCTTGTCATCGGCGGGCTGATGAAGACGAACCCGGTCGAGGCGTGGCAGCGGGTGAAACCCGTGATCCAGCAGCTTGCGGTCGCCGCAGGCGAAGTGCTGGCGGACGATCTGAAGCAGCGCGTGCAGAACGGCGAAATGAGCCGGGAAGCCGCGATCGAGTTCAGCCGCCAGCGGGCCGCGAACCAGGCAACGCACAGCCGCCATGATTGGGAGCGCCAGCGCGCCCAGCAGAACGCGGCTATCGAGGCCCAGCAGCGGATCGGATCGACGGTCAATACGTGGGAAGCAGATCGCCGGGCGCGTGACCCGAACTTCGAAGCAAAGCTGCCCGCCATCGAGCGCGAGGTTGCTTGGTTGCAGTCGAAGGAAGGCAAGCCCCGCGACGCCGACGGCGTCAAGGCAATGCTCCAACGGGCCTACGATGCGGTGTCGAAATCGTATGTAGCTCCGGCTCCTGCGGCAGCGCGCAAGCCAGCCACGAAGCCCGTCACTGGCGGTCAGGTGAACGGTAATGTTCGCCCCGAGATCACATCCACCTTGGACATCATTGAGCAGGTGGTGGCTCGTCGGGCAGGCTGACAGGAAACGCAGCTATGGCCTTTTCGGCATCTGAAATTCAGGACATCAACAACATGGCCCTGGAGACGTACCTGAACAAGGGTACGATCTTCAAGCAGGACATCGCCAACAAGCCGATGCTCGCCGCTTTCGAGCAGCGTGCCGGTTCGTTCCCCGGCGGCAAGGAGAACGTCTCCTTCCTCGTGGGTTCGGGCTACGGCGGCGGCGCCCTCCAGGGTTACACGGGCGACGATCAGCTCAACCACTACAACCCGACGGGCTCGGTTCGCTTCCGTATGCCCTGGAAGGAACACTACATTGGCATGGTCGTCACGATGACCGAGCTGAAGTACGACGGCGTCGATGTCGTCGAGAACGGCTCCAGCCAGCGCACCCGCGAGATGAGCGGGCGCGAAGCGCAGGCCCTCGCCAACATCTTCGACGAGAAGAACGAACGCCTCGGCGCCGACTTCAACTTCTCGAAGGATCTGCTGATCCACGGTGACGGCTCGTCCGACACCAAGGCTCTCGCGGGCATCAAGGCGTTCCTGCTCGACAACCCGGCGGCCGGCACGACCGGCGGCATCAGCCGCGTGGCGAACGAGTGGTGGCGCAACGACGCGGCGACGGCAGCTTTCGGCGCCGCCGGCGGTCAGGGTGCAATCACGTCGAGCGGCGCAGATGGCGGCGCGCTGATCGAGTTCATGGACAAGGCGGCTCGCCGTCGTTCCAAGTTCGCGAACGGCCAGACCAACGTGAAGTACTTCTGCGGCTCGGACTTCATCGACGCCTACAAGAAGGAACTGCGGATCAACGGCACGTACACCATGACGGGCTGGGCCAACGGTGGCCGCCCCGACGGTTCGATGCAGGATCCGCAGCACGCCGGCCTCCCGCTCGTGTGGGACCCGACCATGGACGATCTCGGCGAAAGCAAGCGTTGCTACGCGATCGACATGGGCCAGCGCGGTCTTCGCCTGATGTACATGGACGGCAACAAGTACAAGAAGCACAACCCGGCCCGTCCGTATGACCGCATGGTCATGTACAACGGCATCTCCATGACCGCCGTCATGGTGGCCCGTCAGCTCAACACCTCGGGCGTTTACGACATCTCGTAATCCGTGGCGGGGCGGTTCGCCGCCCCGCTCCTTCAACCTTTCAAGGAGTTGAGCCATGGGCGCTCTCGGAATTACCAAGACCATTCTGGCTACCGCTGTCGCGGACGCCGGCACCGTTGTCGTCGGCTACCCGGCCGGCACCACGCAGGACAGCCTGACCGGCTCGACCGGCGGCGTCGTCTCGATCAACGACGGCGCAGGCGGCACCTTCGACCAGGGCGCAGGCGGTTTCACCGTCTCGTTCGGTGCATCGACCATCACGATCACCAACGACAGCGGCATCACCTGGCCGGCGCAGGCCACGCTGCACGCATCGTTCGGCCAGACCGACATCAACGGCAACTACAACCTGACCTTCCCGAAGCAGGTCCAGGACGCCGTCGCCGACTACGAGACCCGCATCAACGCGCTCGAAAATCCGACACCGTAATCGGCGGGGCCTCACGGCCCCGTCTCCCTTTCCACGGAGACTACGACCATGCAGTACGCAAACATCATGCTCGCCCTTGGCGGCGACACCAGCACCACCGTTCCGAAGTCCGCTGTGTCGGCTTCGGAAATCGCCGTTCTTCGCCTCATCCACGGCAACGACAGCGTCTTCGATGTAGACCCAATCAAGTCTTCCGACCTGACCGACGAGCAGAAGAAGCGCACCAGTCGCGAGGAAATCCGCCGCCTGCACAGCATCTACACGCGCAACGACAACCCGGATAATTCGCCGGTCGCGCGTCTTTTCCCCGGAGCGGCGGCGCAGGCGATCAAGAGCCTCGACGATCTCGAAATCCCGTCCGAGTTCTACAAGGCGAAGTCGCGCGTCACCGCCGACGGCGACGAGAAGCCGGTCGACGAGGGCGACGGCCTCGACAAGATGACGAAGGCCGATTTGGTCGAGGAAGCCGAAAAGCGCGGCGTCGAAATCTCGTCGTCCGCAACCAAGGCCGAGATCATCGAAGCGCTCCGCGCTGGCGACGACGAAGTCTTCGCATAAGGATACCGGCGCATGGCCCGCAAGACGACACTCGTCAAACTGCTGGACGACTTGCGGGCCGAAGCGCGCCTGTCCCTCAACCCCGCCCACAACATCCAGAACCGGCCGACGCAGGTGAAGCACCTGCAACGGGTTCAGGAATGGCTGTGGGAAGATTTCACCTGGCCGCATCTGCGCGTCGAGCGCCAAGTTCCGTTGCAGGCAGGCCAGCGCTACTACGCACCGCCCGAAGACATGCTGATCGATAGCATCGAGAAAATCGAGCTTTACACGGACGGCGCATGGCGCTTGATCCGCCCCGGCATCGACCCTGAAGACTACACCGCCTGGAACTCCGATCTCGACCAGCGATCCTGGCCGCCGCGCAAATGGGACATCCACGAAGACGAAGAGATCGAAATCTGGCCGATCGCCGATGTCAACGCGACGGAGGCCACCCGCGAAGGCTACATCAAGTTCACGGGAATTCGGAACCTGAAGTCGCTCGTCGACGACGGCGACCGCGCCGATCTAGATGACCGGCTCTTGGTCCTGTTCGCCGCCGCCGAGATGCTGGCGGCTTCGAACGCGGCCGACGCCAAGCTGAAGCTGGATCTGGCGCAGGCCCGCTACGCGAAGCTGAAAAGCCGCCTGACCCCGCGCAAGCAGTTCCGCATGTTCGGCGTCGGCGAACCGCTCGCACCGCGCCGCATCACCATCTCGCAATACCGCCGCCCGGAGAACTGATTTGGGCCAGCTATGGGTCAGGGAATTTCTCGGCGGTCTGAACACCCAGCGTATGCCGGAGACGACGCCCGGCGGCGTGCTGCTGACGGCCGAAGACGGCCATATCACGCCCGGCGGCGAGTTCGAAAGCCGTGCGGCGTTTTTGCAGACGCATACGCTACCCGCCAACACGTTTGGCCTTGCCGCGACCAGGTCCGAGCTGGTCGCGTTCGGCAGCATCGCGCCGCCCACGATGCCGGCGGGCGTGGCGTACCAACGCCTGCAACACCCGAACGGGACGACTGCGCTCGTCGACGTCCCGTCCTGGGACTTGTATGCGGGCAAGATTTACGTCGTCGGCGTCTTCGCGGACGGTTCCCGTCATCACTTCTTTGACGGCACTCGCGTCGAGGACTGGTTCGACGGCCGGGCAAGGGCTGTCTTCTCGGTCGTCTCCGGCGGATCGACCCCAGCCACAGCGGCGCGCGGCACGTTCCGTATTACGGGCGGAACCGCAGACACGGGCAACGAAATCGCCAGCGTGAAAGTCAACGGGGTCGAAATTCTGTCGGCCGCAGTGGCCCACACGGGCGACAACGTCACGACCGCAGCCGCTATCGCGTCGAACATCAATGCGCACACGTCGACACCGAACTACAACGCCACATCTGACGGCGACACCGTAACGGTCGTCGCTGCGGTATCCGGCACCGCCGCAAACGGCCGCGTCCTGGACGTGATGCCTGCCGGCGATGTCACGATCGGCTCTGTGACCAGCCTGTCCGGTGGCTCGGGCGCAACGGTCGCTACGCTGTCGGATTTGCGGGTCAACGGCGTGGCCGTCATCGGAGCGCCGGTTTCCTACGACACCGACAATTCGACGACAGCAACGGCCATCGCCAACGCGATCACAACCCACATCTCGACGCCCGAGTACTCGGCGATTGCTGTCGGCGACGCGGTGGTCGTCACGGTCGAAACCGCCGGCACGTCCGCCAATGGTCGCCCCGTTGTCTTCACCGTAGCAAACGGTCTCGTTCTCGACCCCGCCAGCGGCTTGACCATGTCGGGCGGCGCAGCCAGTGGCGAGGCATTCACGCCCGGCACGTTCGTCAGCACGATCGGCTCCAAGATGCACGCCCTGTCCGGGCCGAACTGGCACTTTTCGGGCATCCGCGAACCGACTGGCTGGACGACCGACAATGTCGGCGCCGGCTTCGTCGACCTCTCCACACATTCGTCCGGCGCGGAAGTGCTGACGGCCATCGCGCGCTACCAGCAGCAGCTTGCCATCTTCTCCGAGACGATGGTGCAAATCTGGTTCTCCGACCCGGACCCGGCACTGAACACGCTGGTCCAGATCCTCAACAACACCGGCACGTCGGCGCCGAAGTCCGTCACGCAGTTCGGCGACGCAGACATCTTCTACCTGAACGAAAGCGGCATCCGGTCGCTCCGTGCCCGCGATGCGTCGAACTCGGCCTCCACGTCGGACATTGGCGTGGCGATCGACACGCTTGTCACAACGGCCCTCGCCGATCTTGCACCTGCCGACCGGGCCAAGATCACGGGCCTGATCGAGCCGCGCGACGGCCGCTTCTGGCTCATCCTCGGCGACACGGTTTTCGTCCTGTCCTACTTCAGAGCGGAGCGAACGGTCAGCGCATGGTCGACCTACAAACTGCCGGCGGAAATCGACGCCGCGATCGTCTTCAATCGAAAAATCTGGCTGCGGCTTGGAAACAGCATCTACGTCTATGGCGGAACGGGTTCGGCGCGCGAATACGACGCTACGGTTGCTACCGTCCGAACACCTTTCCTCGATGCTGACAACCCGACGCAGTGGAAGCATCTGACGTCGCTCGACATCGCCGCTGAAGGCGAATGGGAAGTCTTCGTGTCGATGGACCCGACGAACCCCACGGCGGAAGATCGGGTCGCCATCCTGAACGACAGCACCTTCCGCCTGCATCGCATTCCGATGCAGGGCTCGACCACGCACATGTCCTTCACCTTCAAATCGCGCGGCGTTGGCCCGCACAAACTCGGCTCCCTGGTGGTGCATTTCAACAGCGATGACCAAGGCAAAGATGCGCGTTGAACCGACGACACCGGACAGCGTTCGGCGCGTCGCCGAGCGCATGAGGGACAGTGACGTGCGCGAGTTCACGGCCGTTTCCTATGCGAAGAACCGCGCGGAACTGGCCGAGATCATGGTCGGCATGTACGGCGAGCACCCCGGCGGCATGTGCGCGTTCCTCGGCGACGATCCGGTCGCCGTCGGCGCGATGGTCGAAGGCCGCCCGAACGTCATCACGCTCCTGTTCTTCGCGACCGATCGCATGAAGGAGATCGCGGTCCCGCTGACGCGCTTCATCAAGCACAACGTCTTCGAGCGCTACCGCGAAGAGGGCGTCCACCGGATCGAATGCGTCTCGATCGACGGCTACACGGAAGCGCATCGCTGGATCGAAATTCTCGGCCTGACGCGGGAGGCCGAGTTCCCGCGCTACGGCAAGGGCGGCGAGACGTTCTTCCATTACGCCTGGGTCGCGCCATGAAGGTGCGCCTGGCCGGCCCCGCTGATCGAGAGGCCGTAGCGATGCTTGCCGAGCGGTACGCTGCGGAGCTTCCTGTCGACGTTCCGATCCGTTTCGAAAAGGCAGCGTTCGATGAGACGTTCGACCGTTTTCTGGAGACTGCGAACCCGACAGTGTACGTCGCGGAGGACCGCAGCGGGGTCATTGGCCTCTTGGTTTGTTCGCTATTCAGCTTCCTGACGATGTCTGGACTTTGGACGCAGACCGATGTAATTTTTGTCACGCCGGAAAAACGAGGAACTCGGGCAGCCTCTGAACTCCTTGCCGAGTTCGACATTTGGTCAGAGCGCATTGGCGCGACGATGTCGATCGGCGGGAACTCCAACTCTCTCCACACAAAGCGAACGGCCTCCCTCTACGGGAAATTTGGCTATCGGCCTGTCGGAGTGAACATGGCGAAGTTCAGGAGCGGCGCATGAACGGCGGCGGCGGAACCGATAAGGAAGCGGCCCGAGCGCGGGAAGAAGAGGCCGCTCGCCAGCAGCGGGTCCGTCAGGGCACGGCCGACATCAATTCGATCTTCGACGGCCGACTGGTCGGTAGCGGCGCCGTGACCGGGAACTATGACCCGAACGCGACCTACTACAACAAGGATGGCTCTGTCTGGAAACCGCAGGCGCAGACGACTGTTACGACACCTGCCTCGGTGATGCCAAACCCCGCCGCAGCCGTGCCAAGCCAGCCCAGCGCGGCGCCATCTTTCTCGTCTCCGTTTACGGGCATGGGGAATGACGGCGGCTTTCCTGTCGCGGTGCCGCAGCAAGCGGCGAACTACTATGACGGCAGCACGAACCAAGGCATGTTCCCCGGCTCGTTCCAAGGCAACAATGGCGGGGCCACAAGCGCGGCGGCAACGACAACGTTGTCCGGCCCGACAGCGGCCGAGCAGTTCGCGCAAATGCGTGGAAATCTGTTCTCCGGTCAGGATATGGCGGGTGGGTTTACCGATGCCTTCTTCCGAGGCATTCGCGATGACTATACGAATTACGCGATGCCGCAGCTCAATCAGCAGCGCGACGAAGCCGCGAAAGGGCTGACCTTCGCGCTCGACCGCTCGGGCCAGTTGTCCGGGTCGGTTCGCGGGCAGAAGACCGGCGAGTTGCAGCGGCTGTTCGATCTCAATGAGCAGCAGGTCCGCGACCAGGCGCTCGGCTACGAGAACCAGGCCCGCACCAGCGTCGAGAACGCGCGCTCCGATCTGATCGGGATGCTGAACGCGACCGGCGACAACCAGCAGGCCGTCAATTCGGCCCTGTCGCGGTCGACTATCCTGACGCAGCCACAGCAATACAGTCCGCTCGGCCAGTTGTTCACCGACTTCACGTCGCAGCTCGGCGGGCAGGCCGCCCGCGAGCGCGCCGAAGCGATGAGCGGCGGCATGTACCGGGCGCCATTCAACACTGGCCTGTTCGGCGGCACCGGCCGCGTGACGGTTCGATAAGGAGTAGGTCCGATTTGCACCCCCTTAGCCATTGCGGGAGCAGTCATGACGGTCGGATCGACCGTCGCGAACTCGATCGCCGCCAACCAGCAGGCCAAGGCGCGTAACTCTGCGCTCGAGGCCGAACGTCTCCGTCAGGGCACGCTCGATCGTGAGAATGAGGCGCTGAACCTTCAGTCGCGCGAACGCTACCAGGATTTCCAGGGCCAGCAGGACGAACGCGGATCGAAGCTGGCCGACTATTTCACGGAAAGCGAAGGCGCGGCCGATGCGAACCAGCAGGCCGCCACGCAGATGCTGCCGACCAGCGGCTCCGACATCACCGTTCGCGAAGAGCAAAAACAGAGCGGTCTGGCGAAGGCGTTCACCGACCAGCAGGGCCAAGCACTCGGCCAGTTGCGGGCGTTCGGCGATCTGCTCGGCGGCATCGGTCGCGATCAGGCCCGTGACGCCTCGTCGATCGGCCAGATCAACTCCTTCAAGCGCGGGTCGTCCGGCATCCTGCCGCTGGAACTCGAAGCGGCGAACCAGAAGGGCTCCGGCGCCCGCATGTTCGGCGACATCCTGAACCTCGGCGGCAGTGCGCTGCTCGGCGGAATGGGTAGCGGCGGTGGCGGCGGTTCGCTCGGCCTCTTCTCCCCCGGCCGTGTCGGCCTATTCGGGAATATGTGACATGGCATTTTTCAACAACCCGGCCTTCGGGCAAGCCGCTTCCAGCCTCATGCAGGCCCTCGCCCCGCCCTCCGGCGCGGACGCTGCGGGGTGGTCGCAGGCCCGCGCCCGTCAGGAAGAAGCCGCTCGGCTCCAGTGGTTGTTCGACAATCACGGCGACCCGAGCGCGTCGCAGCGCTCGGCGCTGACCGGCGTTCAGGGCTTCAGCCAGACGCCCGAAGGCTTCCGCTACAATGTCGACCAGGGCAATCTGACGCAGCGCTACGGCTACGACACGCAGGCTGCGACGTCGCGGGCGAATAACGCAGCGGACAACGCCGCCGCGATGGAACGTCTCGGCATCACCGACGCGACCCAGCGCTACGGTATTGACCGCACGTTCGACGCTTCGCGGCTGAACAACACCGACAACAATGCCCGCGCGATCCAGGAACGCCAGATGCAGGAAGAGGCCGCGATGGCGCGGCAGCTTGCGTCGCCGATCGCCGTCAACCAAGGCCAGCGCGTCTTCCTGCCGCCGGCCGTCGCGAGTGAAGTTGATCTGCCGGCGCTGCTCGAAGGCGGCTCGGCGCCGCTGTCCGAAACGCAGTGGAATGCGAACCAGAACCAACGTCTGCTCGAAGAAGGTTCGCTGACCGACGACATGCTGCTCGAGACGATTATGGGCGGCAAGAGCCCGGTCCAGGCCGTCGGGCCGGACGGGCGACCCGTATTCATGTCGCCGGGCGCGGCTGTGCGCGATGGCGCCGAAGCGTTCGTCAATCAGGGCGGCGGCACTGGCCCGCGCATGTACCGCACGACCGATGGTCGCTCCGGCATTACGCATGACGGCGGCCTCACGGACGCCCACAGCAAGGAACGCCTGCCGCAGGGCACGCAGCTTTCGACCACGGCCGACACGTCGGAGACCTTCGGCAGCGGCGAAACCGCCAAAGTTCGCGCCGATGTGCTCGACCGTCGCGCGGCGACGCAGAGCATGATCGACCAGGCCAAGTTCATTGACGAGCGGCTTGCAAGCGTGGACGCCGGCGCGGCGACCGGCGTGATCGGTTCGACGGCCCGTGTTCTGAATGACATCGCTTCGCAGGTCCAATACGGCGCGCAGTTGGCCGGTATCGAGGTTCCCGCGGAAGTCCGCGATCTGACCAACTACCAGGGCACGTTGCGCGAACTCGGCGTCGTCAATGCGGAAGTCCAGTCCGGCATCGTCGATCTGGCCTATTCGATGGCGCAGTCGCGCAAGGGTGGCCGCCTGAACGTCCAGGACGTCGAGAACGCGATCCGCACGATCGGCGGCAATCTGCAAGATCCGGTGGCCCTCCGCCGGGTGCTGCGCGGGGCCGTCAATCGGTCGATCACGGATTACGGCTCCTACGAGAACATCATGCGCCAGCAATACGGCGACACGCTCAATCTGTCGCCGAACACGTTCAGCCCATTCGGCGAAGACCCGGCGGCGCCCGCTGCGGCGGCTCCGGCCCAAGGCGGCCCGCAACCGGGCATGGTCGAAGACGGCTATCGGTTCAAGGGCGGTGATCCGGGCGACCCGGCCAATTGGGAGCGCGTCAACTGATGGCCGGTCCTTGGGAACGCTACCGCCAGCAGTCGCAGCCCGCCGGGCCGTGGCAGCGCTACGCGCAGCAGCCCGCCGCGCCGGCGCAGCCTGCGGCGTCTGATCTTGACGCCTTCATGTCCGGCACCGGGGCCTTCTCCGACGCGCAGGGCGCACCCCCGGCCGACGTCGCACCGCCCATGTCCGGGCCGCAGCGCCTGGGGCGGTCGGCACAGCTTGGCGCGCAGGCCGTCGGTCGCGGGCTCGCGGGTGTCGCGGGTATGCCGTTCGATCTGGCGGGAGCGGGCGTCGACATTGGCCTCGCCACGGCGGAAGGCGGCATCAATCTCATGCGTGACGAGCCGGTCCAGTTACCGCGTCTCGGCGCAATGCCGCTCGGCTACGAGCACCTGACGTCAAGCGCCGGCGATCTGATGGAGGCCATTGGCGTCCCGCCGATCGAGCGCGAAGACATGGACGAGAACGAACGCCTGCTCGGCGATGTCACGCAGTTTGCCACGGAAGGCGGCGTCTTGGGCGCGGGCCTTTCTCGTGCTGCACGCCAGCGCTTTCCGAACGGGCAGGTCGCAGGCAAGACCCCGCGCACAAGCGACGCTTTCCTTCGCCCCTACGTCAACCAAGGCCCCCGCCCCGTCGTGACGGACGTGATGGCGGGCGGTGGCGCGGGCGTCGGCTATAATCTCGCCGAAGAGAACGCGCCCGACAGCGATTTGATGAAGGCCCTGGGTATGGTCGCCGGCGGCATCGGCGGCGCGACGCTCTCCAGCGGTCCCGACATGGTGCGCGGCGCCGGTCAGATGATCGACGGCTATCGGCCTTCCGACATCCCTTACGGCCCCGAAGGCATCGCCACGGTGCCGCGCCGCGTCGTCCAGCACACCCGCAACTTCATGGAGCAGCAACTGACCGATCCGACCGCTGCGCGCCAGAATGTTGCGGACAAGCTGGCGACGGCCCGTTCGCAGGGCGATCCGATGCCAACGACTGGCATCGCCAGCGACGACATCGGCTTCATCGCCATGGAGCGAGGCGCCCGCACGAAGAACTCCGTTCCGTTCGAAGAGGCCGATCAGTTGCTCGTCGACAGCGCGCAGCAGCGCGTTGCGGGCTTGCGCGACCCCGGCGCAGATCAGGGCGCGGTTCGCCGCGAGGTTCAGCAGCGGCCCGAGCAGTTGAAACAGGACCGCGAGGCCGCCGCCCTGCCGCTTCTGCGTCAGGCCGAGCAGTCCGGCGCGACCGTCGATCCGCAGCCCGTCGTCGACACGATCGATCGTATGCTCGGCGAGGCGAAGCGCCCGGCCGTGGTGAACTCGCTGCGCGAAGCGCGTCGGATGTTGAACCGCGCCGGCAGCGAAGAACTCGACACGTCCGTCTCCGGCCTCTACGAGACCCGGAAGGCCATCAATGACATCATCGAGGGTCGTTCCGAAACGCCGACCGGCCAGTGGGCCAAGAAGGAGTTGATCGAAGTTCGCGACGCGCTCGACACGCAGATCAATGCTGTCGCGCCGGAGTTCGGCCAGTATCTCGACGAGTTCCGCCAGGGCTCTCGCCCGCTCGATGTCTTCCGTGACAGCGACGCGGTCGCAAAGCTGGCCGAGACGGACCCGCGCAACGTGGCGCAGCGGGTGTTGAGCGGCAGCGAATACGGCACCGAAGGGATGCTGCGCGAAGTCAACCAGGCGCTCCAGAACAACCCCGAAGCGCAGCGCGGCTGGAAGGCCGCTGTCGCGGACGTGCTCGTCGACAAGGTGACGAACACCAACACGGCGCTTACGCGGTCGAGCGATGGCCCGCTGTCGGTGGCGAAGATGCAGCGCGTGTGGAAGCAGCATGAAGGCGATCTGGCGCAAATCTTCACGCCCGACGAGATGGCCGCCGCCCGCCGCGCGCACGAGATGTTGGAACCGCTCGGCAATCTGTCGCGCCGGGCAACGTCCGGCTCGCCGACGGCCAATCTCCAGCAGCTCACGAATGCGATGGAGGCGGGCATCCTGGCTTACACGGGCAACGCCATCAAGACCGGCATGATCATGAAGCGCCTGAAGGTGGCCGCGTCGCTCGTGCCGGGCGTGAAAGACATGACGCTCGAGGCCAAGATGCAGAACCTCGTTCAGCGCATGTATTTCGACCCGGAGCTGTTCATTCACGTCATGGACCAGCCCGTCCGCACGATGGAGCGGCCGGAATGGAACTCGAAGCTGAACAGGCTGCTCGCCTACAACGAAGCCCTGCGTGCCGAGCCGACTTTGCTCGACGCGATCGAGGTCAAGCCCGAAGACGATAGTGACTTCATGGAGGCGATCGGTGGCCGGTGACATCATGGAGCGCCTGCGGCGCGGCATCATCGAAACGGCCAACGCCATCGGCGCCAATCCGCTCGATCTGGCGACCGCGATCTCCTACGAGACCGCTGGCACCTTCGATCCGATGAAGCGCGGCCCAACGACGCAGTGGGGCCAACACCGCGGCCTGATCCAGTTCGGCGAACCGCAGGCCCGCCAGCACGGCGTCGACTGGAACGACCCGCTGGGGTCGCAGCTTGGGCCAAACGGGGCCATCGCCAATTATTTCCGGTCCTCCGGCTTCAAGCCGGGGATGTCGGGGCTCGATCTCTATTCGACGATCAATGCCGGCGCACCGGGCCGTTACGGCGCGTCGGACGCCAACAATGGCGGCGCTCCGGGCAATGTGCGCGACAAGTGGGAGCGCCAGATGGCCGACCACCGCGCCAAGGCGCAGCGGCTGCTCGGCGAGCAGGGCGGCGCGCTCGCGGCGCAGTTCGCGTCGTCTGCCCCTGCTCCGGCCCGCGCCGGCCCGCAGGCACCCGGAACGCCCGCTCCGGCGATGGGACCGGGCCGCAGCATCGGCGATGCTCCGGTCATGGCCGCCGGGTCGAACATGCCGTCTCCGCAAGCTGTCTTCGGTGATCTGATCGCGCCCCAGGCGCCGCAGTCGTTCGCGAACGTGATCGACAACTACGCGCAGCGCCGCCGCGCCGAGGAAGAAGAGCACGCCGCACGGCAGGCCCGCTTGGCGGCGTTATTCGACATGTTCCCGGCCTAGCCGAAGAGCCAGGTCAGCCCAGCGACGATCACGGCGATGGCGAGGACAACCGTGCCGATCTCGACGATGAAGTCGGCGGCGGCCAGCCCGCGGTGAACCGGCTCCGGTAAGGGGCGAGGCAGGGACTGCGCGGCCCGTTCGTTGAAGTTCTTATCCATCGCGCTTTCCTCCAATGACTACCAAGATGACTACCAAGTGACCTAAAATTTTTCTGTCACCCGCTGTCACGTCTGTCTGAAAGCCTTGCTCCGTAAGGGGTTCGGATGGTGGGCGTGACAGGGATTGAACCTGTGACCCCTACGATGTCAAC
>FLYM01002946.1_pt1 | contig 19290 bp, 24 predicted proteins | sample 1122581 | NCBI WGS metagenome assembly FLYM01 (sample SAMEA4346789, study PRJEB14843) | hot springs metagenome | biome: Terrestrial Biome; feature: Habitat; material: Sediment | place: India | collected 2012-06-12 | depth 1760 m
ACGCCAATGCGCCCGAACTGCTCCGGCTTCAGCCATTCGCTATCGTTGACGTACCAAGTCAGATTGGCGTTCTGGAAAGCCGCGCCAGCCACAAGGCCGGGGTCGACCGCCACTTTGCGCCACTTTGCGCCCGAGCCGGTCTGATAGGCCGTGTCGAAATAGGCGATGTCGTAGTATTCGGGGTCGACGGCAGGGTCGTCGGCAATGGCGAGCGCAACCGTGGCCTTTGGTGCAGTTACCGTTGCCGCGGCCGCGACAGCCTGGTCACGGGCGGCTTCCGCCGCGGCCTGTGCGGCCTCGGCAGCAGCGACGATGGCGGCGCTTGCCTGATCCGACAGAAGCCGGAACGTCGAGCCGGACACGTAGCCGGCGACGATCATTCCGGACGTCAATCCGCCTACCGCTACATCATTGCCCGCGTTCGTCTTGATCGTAAGCGTCGCGCCGCCGTTGAAGGAAACGGTGACGGGCGAGCCGGTATTGGTTTCGAAGACGTTCAGCGCAATGAGTGCGCCAGCGTCTGCACTGGGCACGGCAACTGAAGTCGTCGCCTGGATCGCATTGGGCGTACCCGCCCCGACATCCGACGCGCGAATGAAGCTGTAGGGTAGATCGAGCAGACGGAGCCAAGAACCCGACCCCGAAGCGCCAAGCTTCTGATAGATGCCGTTGTTCGCAGGCGCTGGGTCCGCAACCACCCAAACCATCGTCAGCGACGGATAGTTCAGATTGGCATTGAGTTCGGCGCGCGTCTGATAGACCAGCCCGCTATTGGACGCCAGCCCGTTAAGACCAGCCTCTAGCAGAGCGCCCCACTCGCGGATTTCGACCTTGCGCGGCTCGTGTTTCCCAGATGCAGGGATGCCGTCAGTGGCGAAATCCCGAAAGATGACATCGGCGGTCTGCACCATGCGAATGCTCCATATGAAAAGGCCCCGCCGGAGCAGGGTTGGGGGATGTTCAGATTTTTGGGGTTGGCGCCGCTTTGCTGCGCGCCGGGCGCTAGACCGGCGTCGTAGCGACCGTGCTGGCGCTCCAAAGTCCGGGGCGGCCTTTCTCGGTCACCCAGCGGAGCTGGAACTCGTACTGCGTGCTGGCCGTGAGGGCGCCGGTCGTGTAACTGGACGCGTCATTCGCCAGTGAGTCGCTTTGCGTCCATATGCTGTCGGCCGTCTTTTTGTAGCGAACCTGATAGAACAGGAGGATCGACGGCGACGGCGAGAACGTCAGTTCGGCGGTGCCGGCACTAAAGGTGACAACCGGCGCATCCGGGGTCGGGATGCCGTCCTCAGTTACGCTGCCTGTCGCCGGCGCGGTGCCTTCTTGGCTCGTATCCCACTGATAAGCGGCGCTCGGCATGGACTGCACCTGAAGCGTGACGCCAGTCAGGATGCCGCCTTCCCCGATGACGAACCGGCAGTCCTGCACCTCGAAGACGCTGTTGATGCCGAAGAGCGGGTACTGAATACGCACGAACCTCTGGTCGATGGCAGCGAGGGCGCGGAGATTGCACTGGAACGTCCCGACCCATGATGGGTTCGCCCGATAGGCTGCCAGCTTCATCAGCCGGCGTGCCTGGCTGTGCGAGGGAGCCATCGTGAACTGAAGGTCGGAGGCGATTTCGCCCCGCTCGCTTACGTCGGCCTCGTCCGCCCAAGGGTCAGCATCCGCTCCCTGATAGTCCTGCGTCGGCTCCAGATAGGTTGCCCGGATGGTGTTCGCGGTTGTCAGAACGTCCCGCCCGCGCTTCAGGCCAGAGAAGCCGGTGATGGTATCCGGCCCGATGATGACAGTCGGCTCGCTCCACTGCCCAATGTCGAGCGTCAGGCCACCATCTGGCGTCGGGACAAGCCGGCCATCGCAGCATTGCAGCATCCGCCCGAGAACGTCCGCAGGGCGCTCGGAAAGCTGATAGGAGCCCCAGAGCCGGTATCGCGGTGCGGTGCCGCCTGCCGCCTGCGGGATAGCCTCTGCGGCGCGGTTGAATGCGGCCACCCACCCCGCTTGTGCCTGGGGTGTTGAGATGGCAGCGAGAGGAAGGCGCATCCCGTCATCGTCAACAATATAATCGCGGATGATGGCTGCCGCGTTGTCCGTCCACGCTTTGACGTTCGTAACGAGGTCACGAACCTTTGCTGCCCGCATGACGACGCGATAGTTCGTATTCGTCCCGTTGGGAAACAGCGCGAGAAAGTAATCCGCCCCGACCGCGCGCTGGGTTGCGAATAGACTGGCTACACCATCGCCCCTATGGTTCTCCGTCCATTCGGGGAACTCTGCCGTGAGGGCTGGATAGTGCGTCTCAGGGATCTGGCCTAGTCGGGTTTGCACGCGAACAAGCGGTCGGCTCCCCGCGATCCACGTCCCTTGCTGGATTTCATTGGAACCGTCGAAAGAAACTAGATTATCGTCCAGCCAGAATTCTTCGATGGCATCAATAGGCCCCTGCCCAAGAGCGATGACCTTGTAGAAGTTGCCTGCTTTCGAGGCCCCGAACACCCATGGCCCGGTTGCCTTCACCCGACCATAGTGCTTGATGCGCGTCGGCGTCGGCTGGCGGAACGATTGCTGCACATCCTCCGGCTTAGGAGCAGACGGGCGGAACAGAGACTGCGCCAGAAAACTCAAGCCCGCCGAAAGGCCTATGCCCGCGATACCGGCAAGAAGTGTTGTGCCGATGCCCAAGGCCGCGCCAGTGACGCCTGCAGAAGTCAGTGCCGAAAGAACGATGCCCTCAATGAGACCGAACGTGCGGCGCGGCGGCTTGAGCGCGGTGGAATCGTACCAATAGGTATTGAGGTCAGACAGCCTGCGCTTCATACGGACCACGCCTTCCAGAACTTATCGAGCGGCGCGGCTATCAGCCCGTCTTCATGACGGCTGAACCAGCAATCGCCTGCATGGATCGCGATGCACATGCGCTTGTCGAAGATGACGAGGCCAAGGTCGCCGGGCTTCGGTTCCTTGGTGCGCTTGAAGCCGTTGGCCCGCATGACGCGGTTGAACGCGACGGTCAGGTCACCGGGTTCGGCCAACCATGCAAGGGCTTCGGCTTTTGACTGATGCCTTCGCCCGAACCGCTCCATAGGTGAGAAGCCGCGAACCGTCTGGACCCATCGGTCCGCGATGGACGCGCAATCGGTGTGCGACCACGCGAAAGGCTCCGCAGCGACGGCGGCGACAAAATGAGTGACGTTCAAGGTCAGTAATCCGGGTAGGTGAACGTGGCCTGGAACAAGCGCGGCATGTGCTGGCAGAACGCATCGCCAGGATGGCGGCGCTGCTGGTCGCGGTCGGTCAGTCGCCCATAGGGCGGGCGGCTTCGATTAAAGAAGGCGTTCTCTGCGGTCAGGGTCAGCGTTTGGGTTGAGCCTTCGATACCCTGCATTGGCGAGCGCGTGATTTCGGGCTTCTGCGCGTAGCCCCACCAAATAGGGATAGGATTTCCGACATTCTGCCAGTCATCATCGAATAGCTGGACGAAGATTTTCACCATTTGCTGATCGGCAAGAGGCGTTTGCTCAAGCGCTTCGGCCAAGAGGTTTGTGGCGCTGTCGGGGATGCCGCTCAGGCCAAGGGTGACGCTTTCGGACGCTGTGCCCGGAGCATACCCAATGCCGTCAATAGTGCCCCGACCGTGCATCGGCATCCATGTTTCGCCATTGGCCACGAGAGGCGTGTTGCCGTTCCAGACGCGGATTGTGTCCGTCACGAACTCCATCTGAATGAGCAGGTCGATGCGGACGGTTGAGGCCGAGAGTTGCGCAAGCTGCGTGTCGGTGAAGAACGCCATCAGACGTCCTCCACGAAACTGATAGACGGAGACGCGGAGCGTCGCATGAGAAGGTCTAAGTCCATTTCGGAATCGCTCGTGAGTCGCATCCGACAAACTGGGTCATCGAAATTCAGACGGTCACCCAACGAAGCAGCCTCGCGCAGCGGCGGGCGGAACGTGACAGCGGCAGTCGTGTCACTGGTGTGGGTGACGGTGCGCAGCCGATAGAGGCGCTCGCCAAGCGAGAAGTGCTGGCCCGGCTGCAATATGTCGGCAACGCCGATGTTGACGTTAGCCGAGACAGCACGAGCAGCGACGGAGCCGGCAAGCGTGACGTCAATCACCTGACTGACGTAGCCTGCGCCGTCGCTGAAATACGCGTCGTCGGAATGCGGGACCGGCGTATACAGGCCGCCCCACTCGGGGCGGAACGGCTGATAGCCCTTGCATAGCGGCACGAGTATCTTGCCGAGCCGCCCTTCAAGCAGGTTCGCGATGCCGCGCCAGGCCAGAACGTGCTCTCGCCCTCGGATGTAGATGCTTCCGAATGTTGCCTTCCAGATGCCAGCATCGGATGCGACGACCTGCACGGCGCCGCTAATGGACGGTGGCCCAGACAGCGATCTTGACGCAATATCGAAGGCGACGTTCTGCGGTCGCAGAACGCGCTCCGGCCAACGAATAGTTGCCATCAAAAGTCCCTTAGCGTTGGCTTGTTGGTTGCCGAAGATCGGCTACATCTGGCGCGTCTGAGCGTTTGCGATCATGCCGGGAAGGCCCTGCTTGACCGCCTGCGTGCTGCGCTGAACGGAAACCTCAACGATGGCGCCCGCTGAAGTGCGGATTTGCTGGTCCGCGATGTCGGCCATGCGCCCGCTGTCGTCTTGAAGAATGACGCGGATGGTTTCTGTGGACTGCCGCATCTTCGGCATATTCAGGGTGACTGGAATCGATCGCCCATCAGGGAGTGGAACCGCAGCCTCTGGACCCGCCTCGCCGAATATAGCCGCCGTGCGGGATATGCCGCCCTTCGCGAACTTCTTCAGTGGTTTACCGCCCATAACGGGGCTTCCGCCCGATGCGATTCCGCCGTTGGCAAATCCAAACGCCTTGAACAGCGAGCCAAAAAAGCCTCCGCCCCCACTACCCTTGCTGAAAATAGAGTCCAGCGAGATGTCTATGAGGCGGTCGGCTACCTTTTGGAGTGCCCCCGCTAGGGCATCAGAAGCCGATTTCCCTTGGCGTAGGTCAGAGATAAAGTCGCCGAGAACATCGCGGCCAATTCCCCTCATCTCCTCCATGGCTGCATTCGCGGCCTCTACGGCATCCCGCTCCGCGTAAATCGCGTCGATCAGCGCCATGATTTCGGCAGCCTGCTCGGTCGTTGCGGCGGCGCCAGCCGCACGCAGTGCGTTTGCCTTCGCGCGCTCGACGTCGGTCATGCCAATCTCGGCACGCTCCGCCTGCAGGCTTTCGATGACGCGCAGCACGGCCTCGGCTTCGCGCATGGCTTGCGCCAGCGCCTTGTCGCGTCCACCGCCGCCACGGCCACCCTTTCTGCCGCCGCCCCTGCCGCCGCTTGTCCCACCGGCCGGGATGATGGTGGTCGGCGTGTCGGCGGTGACGGTAACAGCGGGCAAGACAGTTTCGCCGGTAGTTGCCGTCCCTGAAGTAATCTGTCGAACGCGCTGATTAAGCCGAGCCTGCGCTTCGGCAAGCTGTCCCTCGGCAACGGTCGCATCCTCGCCGATGGCGCGGAGCGACTTCACATGGCTAGAAAGCTGCGAAACCCGGTCCCGCATTGCAGAGACTTCACGGCGCGACGCCGATTCGTCCAGCAGCCCACGATTGAGCGTGATGTCGCCAGACATCAGGCCGTTGCGGTCGAGCCAATCAACCGCGCCCATGAAGAAGTCTGAATTGCCAAGCTTACTTAGGCTTGCGGCAACTCCGTTGATCTTGGCAATGAGGTCGTCGAGAGCCACGATGGCGGTGAGAATGGAACTCTTCGATGTGACCTCAAAGTTCCGCCACATAGCGGCGAAGCGGTCGTCGAGTTCCTCCGCGCGGCGCAGGAGTTCCTCGTCGATCACGCCGCCAGCGTCTTCCGTCGCCTTCGCGAAGTCGTCGATCGCGGACTCGCCGTTGCGAAGCGCCGTCACAAACGCCGCACCTGCCGATCGACCGAATGCCTCCGTCGCGAGCACAAGTTGTTCCTGCTCGCTGCCGGCGTTCTTGATGAGGTTCGCATAATCGCGCAGCAGACTTTCGCTGGTGCGGATGTTGCCATTCGTGTCGCGGATCGCGACGCCGTTGGCCTCCAAAATCTTTGCGAGCGTGCCGCCTTTTGTGGCTGCATCGCCCATGCGCTTCGTGAACTGCTCCATGCCGGTCTGGAACGTCGCCGCCTCAACGCCGGCGAGCGACATGCCGAACTGCAGTTCCTGAAATGCCTTTGTCGTCAAACCGACACGATCGGCAGCCTTCGCCATATTCGACGCATCAGCCAGCGTCTTCATGGCGTTATTGAAAACCGCCATAGGGGCAAGAGCGGCAACCGCGCCAGCCGCAAAGCCGGCGAAAGCAGCCTTGCCAATTCCGGCCAGACGGCCCGACATCGCCGATGCGCGCGTTTCGATCTGTGTAAACTGGCGATCGGCCGTCCGCGTCGCGCGTTCCATCTGCCGCTCAAAGTCGCGAATGCGCGCCTCCAAGCGTACCGTAAGGTTGGGCTCACGAGCCATTTTCGAAGCCCTCTTTCACTGCCTTGGTGATAGCGCGGCGAATCCGGCTGCTCATGCGCTTTTTGTTCAGGCGGTAGGCGGGCCAGAAGTACGGTTGAGCCGCGACCTTGCGCGTTCCAAACTCCATCGCGGCTGCGTAGTCGTAAGTCGCGCTCGCACCCGATCTCACCAGCTTGGTCGTTGTCGGTCCGCCGGCCTTTACGAGTATCTGCAACTCGTCGCGGCCATCTTCCTTGCGGATACTCTGCGACAGCGCCTTGGTGTCGCCCTTAGGCACCATGACGCGCGCAGATCGCACCATCTCATCAGCAGCCTGGTTAAGGGCCGGTCGAACCGCCGCTTTCACCGACGCAGGAATGCGCGCCAGTCGGCGCTTCAGGGAGCGCATCCCGTTGTCAGCCATGCGCTACCCTTTTGCTTGAAGCCAATCCCAGATTTCGTCCTGCTCTCGCGTTGAAAGCCTTCCGTCCTCATCGGGGGAGTTGGCAGCGACATACCCGTCGATCGCCGCTTGGTATTGCCAAATGCTCATCTGGCGGACGTCTTGCGGGGTAAACCCGACAGCGGCGCCGGTCCCGTAGATTGCCGCAAAGCGGACCTTGCCATTCGGCAGCGGGTCTAGGCGCTTTCCGCCGTCTCGCTTGCGGCTTCCGGCTCCCCCGGCTCCTCATCCTCCGCGCCATGAAGTGCAGCAGCCAAGATGTTAAAGGCGTGCACGACATTCTCGGCAGGCGGGCGCTTCTCGACATAGGTGCGGACTAGCTTGAGCGCCTCTTCCGGCTTTTTGCCGCCGCCGATCAAGCCACATCGGACGACATGCGAGATGTCTCCGACGAGGCATGTCCGAGCGCCGAGGCGACGAAGCACGACCCAAGGGCCAGCGTCGGTCGCCTCCTGCAGCATTTCGAGCTCGCCCCAGCCGAGGCGGAACGTATAGGTGCCATCGCCCCAGTCGAATGTTACCGAACCGTCGCGGCTCATTAAGCCACCGTGCGGAGAAGCTCGCCGTCAGACGCCATTTCGATATTGGCGGTAACGCGACCGCCCTGCTCGGCGCCGGCGGTGAAAGTGGTGACGTGCATCAGGCCGGTCCAGGTCACGGTCTTCGCGGCGAACTCGATCTCAATCTTGACCGGCACGCTGTCGACCGATTCCCACGCATCAAGCCACGTCTCGACGGACTGGCCGGCAAGAACGCCTTCGCCCGAAATCGAGGCGGAAAGGCTTTCCGCGTCGCGTCCGACCCAGGCCACTTTGTCCGGATCTTCGCAGTCTGGGAGATTGATCTCGCTCGCGTTCTTCGTGAGCGTCATCGACTTCGACGTGAAGCCGCAAGGTGCCGTGTAGACTAGGGGATCTTCTGGAAGGGCGCCGGGGGCGCCAAGTAAGACGCGGAACTTGCCAAAACGTGCGGTTTCTGGTGCGGCCATGAGGCCCTCCTTGCAAAAGAGCGGCCTGTGCCCCACTGATAAGCGGACGACAGAGGCGACTGGTGATGATTGATTTATTGTTTTCGGCAGGTTGCGCGGCGTCTGCGGCGATGTTCACCGTGGACGTTGAGCGGGTCAGCCGCGAAGGCGAGCGCGCCTTGGTGCTCGTGAAGGCGAGCAATCAGTCGGATTGCCCGATCGACCGTATAATCTTCGAATGCACGTTCTTCGATGCAGACGGCGATTACGTCACGGTCGCGCATGGGCGCGTGCGACGATTGCCGCCCATGACGCACGGCTTCGATGAGGTGCCGAAGTCAGGCGAAAACCTGCACAGCGTTGCTTGCGTTCCGACAACCGTTATGGATCGCGCGCCCTAGCGGACTTCGATAGTCGCCGAGAACGTCATCGCGGCATGGCTCGATATGCCGTCGGGATCGCGCATGTACCGCGTGATCTCGTGCTCGAATGTCGCAATGGCGTTGTGCTGGAACGGTAACTCGACATCGCGAAGCGCGCGACGAACAGCGTCGACGACGCGGCGGACTTGCGCATAGCCGCGCTCCTCCGACCAACAGTCGATCTGCACCGTGATTTCCTGCGCCTCGATGCACTCTGCATCGGCTTGGATTGCCGTAGCTGGCCCCATGCTGATGTAGGGCGCAACGGCTGACGCAGGCGCCATGTCATAGACGCGCGCACCGACAACAGCAGAGACCGCCGAAGATGCACGTAGCGCGACGATGATTTCCTCTTGAAGCTCTTGGGTTGGGTCGATCATGTCGCCACCCCGCGCTCACAAAGGAAATCGACATAGTCGCGCCGTTCGGAGGGGCTGATTGACCGGATTTGCCAGAGCCCGGTAGGATTGCCCTGCGCGTCGTTAGGCGCTCGCAAGTCGCGAAGTCGCCACGCCGTCGTGGCTGCCATGAGAGCGGGCGTGCGCCGAACTGTGACCGCGATAGGTTGCTTGCCTTGCAAGCGAGACTGCATGACGGCTTCAGTGCCGCGCAGGTACTGAATGCGCGCTGCACATCGTGCACGTTCAGTCCACGCCGCGGTGATGTTGCCGCGGCCGTCGTCGACCTCGGCGAACTCCTCCAGCGCGACTAGTTCTCGGAGTTCACCGGCTGCCATGGCTCGTCCTTGTTCTTGCGCGTCATCCGCTCCGCCTTGCCCGCCTTCACTGCGGCGTCAGCGCATGCGCGGGTGACGTTGGCAGTCATGCCAGCCTTGTACGCGATCGTCACAGACGGGCGCGGCTTCCAGTCGTGGTCAGCGGTGAAGTGCAGCCAGGGCATCAGACACGCATCCTTCGATATGGATCGAGAAGACGGCGCGCAGTTGGCACGTCATGAACCGCCGTCACTGACGCAGCCTCGCGGTTTTCAAACATGCCGGCCAGCATAAGAAGCGAGGCCGCATCGAACGCGAACTCAGCACCCACCGGAACCGTGTCCCGGCTTGTGTAGGTCATCGCCCACGTCTCTGCGGCCGCGAGATAAAGGGCGATCTCCTCGTCCTCTTCGTTATGAAAGACGCGGAGATGCTTTTTCGCGAGTTCAAGACTTACGGCCACGTCGTGCCCTCGCCTTTGGCGCAGCTTCGTCGGCGGGAGAACCCACAGCCGGCTGGTCATCCACCACCGCAGGCTCATCGACCGCCGCCCACCCATTGGCGACGGCAATGCGAGCCAAGTGCCCCTCCACAAAGTCGCCAGCCACGAACTCTGTGGGGTAAATGTCGCCGGGCCTTACGCACTTGAATGCTTTGGTGACTGTCGCCGTCATGTCGGCTCCTCAAGATGGGTGGGGCGAGCCGAAGCCCGCCCCAGTATTCACTACACAGAAGGAACGAGGTGGTAGCGCAGCTTCGTCGGATCAACGACGCCACCGCCGACGCGCTTCGTGGTGTAGAACTGGACGAACGGCTTGTTGCTGTACGGATCGCGCAGGATGCGGATGCCCATACGGTCAACGACCAGATAGCCGGTGAAGTCACCGAAGACGACCGGGATAGACCCGGCTGCAATATCTGGCATCGCGGCCATCTCGGTAACGGGAAAGCCGAGAACCGTCGCCGGCTGACCTGCAACGAGACCAGGCTGCCAGATGTAGTTACCCTGGCCATCCTTCAGCTTGCGGATTTCACCCTGCGTCTTGCGATTCATGGTGAACCGCGCGTTCGGGGTGCGCTCGCTCGGAAGGTCGTAAACCAGATCGATCAGGCCGTCCGTGGTGAGTTCACCAACCGACCCGGACCCCACCGAAGGGATCGCGCCCCAAGGATGTGAGTTGCCGGCCGTGTAGGTCAGAAGCCCCTTCGGCTTGTTGACGCCGTCTCCCGACACGAAGGCGATACCCTCTTGATAGGCGAACTCGGTCTCGACTTCGCCTGCGAGCCACGATTCGATGTTCACTTCGGAATCGTCGAGCAGGCGCTGCGTCGCGGCCGGATTGGCGTAGATTTCGCCGGTCTCGAAAGTGACCTGCTGGAACTTGGCCGCAACGGTCTCGGGGCGCGCGGCGGTTTCGCCGACCCAGCCGGAGGCGGTTGCGCGGTCGTTGTAGAGCTTGGTGAAACCACGGCCGGAAATCGTCTGCACCGTTGCGATCGAACGCATCGGCGAAACAATTTTGAGCGCGTCGACGATGGTGCGATCCCATTCGATCGGCGCGGTATAGCCGCCGTCTTCCGGGGTGCCAACATTCATCGCGGCCTGCGGACCCGCCGCAAGAGCGGCCTCGAGGCCAGCCTCATCGCCCTTGCGGAAGAAGCGGTCGAACGCCTTGGCGTATTCGCCCTTGGCCTTAACCTGCTCATTGCCGCCACCGATCTGCAGCGCAGCCAGCTTCGTATTGGCGTCGTCGATCGCGGCCGTCAGATCGCCGAGATCCTTATTGATGCGCTCGACCTTGTCGGCGCGGACGACGTCTTCCTGACCCTTGCGGATGTCCTTGAGGTTGGCGTCGTTTTCGGCCTTGAATGCCTCAAAAGCCTTGCCCTGATCTTCGATCAGAGCCTTTACAGTTGCGAAATCGGTCACTGTGACCCTCCAAATGCTGATTTGTGAATGGCCGCCAATTCGGCCCATGCGGCTTGCTCAGACGCGGCAACATCCACGTTGGAGTCGGGCACAGCGGCATCGTCGCGCGCGGCCTTCTTCAGGTCTGAAATGGTAGTCTTGGCGTCTTTGGCGGACGCCCCAGCCATGCGCAGTGCGCGCTCGGCTTTCTTTTCGGCCCTGACCGCATGCGCCATAGCGCGTGCGTCAGGGTCATTTTTCACCCGGTCGGCAGGCAGGAGTTCGGTTGCGAACCCTGCGTCGACGGCTTCCTGACCGGAGAACCAAGTCTCGGCGTCCATCCACGCGGCGACATCTTCGGCGCTATTGCCGGTGCGGGCCTCGTAAACGGTCGCCATGCTGGCGTCGAACTTCTCCATCGTCGCGGCCATCTCGGCGAAGTCCCGCCGATTGCCGATTGCGATGGTCCAGCAGTTATGGATCATGATGGAGCTTGAAGCGCCGATTTCGATCTCGTCGCCGGCCATGGCGATGACGCTAGCAGCGCTTGCCGCCAGCCCCAGGACCTTGACCTTGACGCTGAGGCTGTTCGCTTCGGCGTGGTCGCGGATCTTGTTGTAGATCGCGACGCCTTCGAACATGTCGCCGCCAGGCGAGTTGATATGGACTTCGAAGTCCCGACGACCGATCGACCGGAGCGCCGCGTCTAGGCGCTTCATGGTGAAGCCGCCGCCGGTCCAGAAGTCCTCGCCGATAACGTCGTATATGCTGATGACGTTGTCGCCGACGGCGTCAGCCGATCGAACTCCGGAATCCCAGCGATCGAGTGCGGCGTCCGGCAGGCGCGCATCGCCACCGCCCCGCGAAGGGACGGCAATTCTTGGCATAGTCATGTGGCGTTATTCCTGTGTCGGCGCGTCGGCCGTGCTCGACTGATCGCCCGCAGGCGTCATGTTGAGAGGCGAAAGGTACGTGTCGCCGCCGTCGATGGGGTCCATGTCCTCGAGCGCGCGAATGTCGTTGGCCGAAAGAAAGCCGTTCTGCCTGCCGATCGCGTAGGATTCATATCGGGACTTGGCGTCACCCCGGAGCAGCGCCGCGTTGTTGAACCGCGCGTAAAGGTCCGGCTCGTCGTCGCCGATAAGGTCGCGGGCAATTGCCTGCTCCCACATCGTGAGCCAATCCTGCATCGTATAGGTGACGAAGCCGATGCCCATCTGCTCGATGCCGGTTCCCCACGACGAAGCCTTGTCATTGAGACCGACCATGTGGAGCGGAACGCCAAAGTACATGGCGATCTCGGCAAGCGACTGCACCCGCGTCTGAATGAACTGCGCATCTACGGACGTCATGGCGAGGCGCTCGTATGACATGTCCTCTTCAAGGATCAGGTCTCTGCCTTCGAGCGCGCCACCTTCACGGTAATACTCGAGGCTCTCGCGCAGCGCGACGACGCCATCCTCATCCAGCTTTCCTGGATGCTTGAGGACACCACCCGTCCGCGTCCCGTTTCGAAACAGCGAACCAGCATGTTTCTCCGTCGAGGCCGCCAGCCCCATCGCCTCGCGAGCGTAGGTGATGACCGGCAGGCCGACGATGCCGTCGAACGTCATGCCGCGAAGATGCAGCATCTTGTCCTGCTTGAGAATCGTTCGCTGTCCGCTTGGCAACGTCACCGTGTACGTCAACGAGAGGTCGCGCTCCTGCTTGACCTCGACGTTATCGGCGTTGAGCGGAATGAGCTCGATGACCTTCCTTCCGGACGTCACCTTGTAGGCGTATCCGTTGCCGCGGAGCAGGACCGACATCTGAAGCATGCGCCGAAACTCCGCCGGCGTCTGCCAGCGGTTCGGTTTGCGGCGCAGGATCGGCCACAGGTCGTGGTCGTCGGCATCGACGCGCCTATCGTTGACACGTCGCTTCAGGTCCAGTGGCAGAGTGGCGACGTTGCCGGAGATCAGACTGACGCACCGCCACACGGCGGAAATCTTCATCGCGTCGTCTGCGGAAACGTTCGCCGGTCCGGCCATCTGCCCGGCTAGATACTCTGCTAAGGCGCCGGAGCTTGCCTGAACGCTGTATGCTGGCCCGACTGAAACGGGCGCGCGCTTTTGCGGCGTCGGCTCTCGCGAGCCGCGCACCCAATCCAATAGACCCATGCGGTCCTCACAATATCAGAAGGCCGCGGCCTTTTTTGTAGACGGAAGGCTTGTCGTCGCCGGCGTCGTAAGTACCGGCAGCGGCAATCGCCATTGTCAGAGCGACGGCACCGTCGATGCGGCCGCGCGACTTGACCTTGTCCGGCTTGCGGTTGCCCGCCGGGTCACGGGTGACGGTGGCGTTCGTCACGCACATGTTCATGACCGGATGCTCGCCGTGGGCAATCTTGCCGTTTAGGAGCTTGCTGTCGAGCTCGCGCAATGCCGGCGACATGGTCTTGAAGCCCTGCCGGAACGGCTGAAACAGCGCGTCGTCGCCTTCGATCTGCTCTTCCTTGAAGCCGGCCTTCTTTAGCCAGGGCTTGAAGTGGCGCCAGTTCCAGTCGTCGAACGCGATGCGCCGGATGTCGAGTTGCTGCACCAGATCGTAGGTGTACTTCGCGACATACTCGTAATCGACGGTCGGACCCGGCGCCGCCTCGAGGAATCCAGCCTTGTGCCAGATGTCATACGGCACCCGGTCGTCTTTGGCCTTCTGACGCAGGCTGTCGCCCGGCAACCAGAACGTCGGCTTGACGTGCCAGACGTCGCCCACCGGAGCGACAAGCACCAACGCGGTCAAATCGTTGACCTCGGACAAGTCCATGCCGGCGAAAACCGGCAGGCCGTCGAAGCTGTCGATTACAGGCTTTCCGCAAGCCTTCCACACCGCTGGCGCGACCATCGGAGCCGAAGCGTCGATGCGCTGGTTTAGGTGCAGCCAGCGAAAGCTGGCCTCCTCCGTCGGCTGTCGCGCCGCCATTGCAGCGTCGTCTCGAACGTCCGCCTTCGACTTGAAGATGCCGAGCGCAGGGTTGGCGGCAGCCCAAGCCTTCTCGTCGAGAACGTCGCAGTCCTTTGGCGCCGTGTAGATGTGACTGACAATGCGCGGATCCTTCGACGTCTCCGCGTCGTCGATCCAGCGCGAAAAAAGATCGTTGTCAGTCGCTGCCTGCGTCGAGATCGCGAAGATCATCGACTTGCCTTCGTATGCGCCCTGCGACGTCACGATGGCCTCGACGAAGTCGTCGGTCGGTCCCTTGATCTGGCCAACCTCGTCAAGGATGGCGACGATCGGCGATCCGCCGTGTGCCGTCTTAGCTTCGGCAGAGATGGCCTGATACTCGACGTTCCGCGCGTAGCCGATGATTGTCTTACTGGACGGCACGCATTTCGCGAGCTTATTGAGCTCGGGCGACATCCAGATCATCTTCGCCGCATAGTTGAAGACCTCGGCGGCCTGCTTTCGCGACCTGGCGCCAGAAATGATGCGGCTGTTCTGGTAGGCTTCCGGGCCGACGATGTGTGCCAGCAGAAGGCAAGCGATCAAGCCGGTCTTGCCGTTCTTTCGGGCGATCGACAGATAGGCGCGCTTCGTGCCCTTCGGGTTGTCGTAGACGTCGAGGATGAACTTGCGCTGGAACGGTACCAGCTTCACCGGCTTGCCTAGAAGCGTGCCTTCCGGCACGAGGCAGAACTTTTCAATAAACGCGATGACGCGCTCGCCCCTCGTCAACGGCTTTGCAATTTTACGCGATGGCACCTTCAGTCACGCGCGTTGGAAAGTTCAGATAGCAATTTCCAACTCCCCACACTTCAACGACGGCCTTGTCGTACGCCCGCGCCGCATCGACCTCAGACGCGAATAAGCCGAGGTGTTTCTGGCGACGGCCTGTCGTTATCTGGGCGCGCCACTTGCCGGTTTGTTTGTGAAAGGAGACGCCCTTGTACTCACCAGACGGCGGCTTGACGTACTGGGCGCCGGCGTTTCGCAGCCTGTGCTCCTCGCTGTGCTTTTTGCCGGCGTTTGCCGCAATCAGTTTTGCGAGGGAATCTTGGGAAATCTTTTTTCCCGTATGCGATGCGCTCATTTTTGAGCGTGCCGCGGGGGTGTGTACTCGTCCAAGATTGGCGACCCGCAATTTCATTCTAGCGCCATCACCGAGGGGCTTTCCCGTCTGCGCAAGTGATCGCATGGCGCGCCACTCGTCGCTGGGAACCCAACCACTCACTCCCTCCCCGCCATCAGTCTGGTTTGTTAAGACGCCAGTCCCGCGATCTTTGCGGCCAAACAGCAGGATGTATTTGCGCTCGAGTTCAAAGGCCGCGCCCTCAGTCAGACCCGTTTGCCATCGGACTACGCGCGGCCTGTCTCCTGCTCGGCGAATTTTCGCCACCACAGCCTTGAAGTGCGCATTGCTTTTTGGTTGCGCGTCGCGACCGCCTCGACCCTTCCCCACATAAAAGGGAACCCCATCCGGGTAAAGCCACGCGTAAATGTAGAAAGCATGATGCTCAGATGCATGTGCATTCATCTGCAAGTATCCCTCTTGCGTATCCATGTCGGTGCCGCGGCAGGCGCTGGATGGGCGCTTTTCGACTGGCCGGTCTAGCCGCGGCTATCTAGGTGTAACTCTTGCTGCCCAGCAACGCAACTTCGCGCGTTGCGCGCGCGTGTGAGTCAATCGGGTCGGGCCAGCAGGTCATCCTCGAGTGGGTTTCCGTCCTCGATGTCCTTTGCGGCGCCACGGCGTTTAGCCACATCCCTCGCCTCGCCCGCCTGCGCCCTTGCATGCAGGGACAATGAACGGCGAAACGACAGGATTGAACTCGCGTGCATTTGCACGATCGACTTGCGCGGGTTTGCGACCGGCGTGCCCTTGTCGGAATAAGCGACACCGCCCTCGGTCCGCAGGAGCATCTGCTCGCGCGTCAGGTCGGCCATCGTGCGCGCCAGCATGGCGGCAATCTCGAGTTGATGCGACGACCACTCCGACCGCGCATACTCGGCGATGACGTTCCGAAAGAACGGCAGGTCGCCGTCGTCGAGCGGCACATTCTCCGGCGGCTGAATCTCGCTGGTCGCCTTAGCCATGACGCGCACGGCTTCGGCGGCGCTATCGATGCGCGCCTTTCGCTTGGCCATGGATCGTCCTCATAGGAATTTCTGTGTTAGCGCTAAGAGAAAATTCCCCCGCCGGTGTCCGGCGGTGCGGCTTGAGACTTTCGGGCATCCCCCGGGGTCAGATCGGATACCCATCGACCCCGATGACGATGACCTCGCGCCCCGCGTCCTCGGCCGCACCGTGTCGATCGTGGCAGGGCTTGCACAGGCTCTCGAATGGTCCGGTCCAGAACTTGTCCTCGTCGCCCTTGTGACCGCCATCCTTGTGGTGGACGACTGTCGCCTCCTCGACGACCTCTTGCCGCAAGCAGATTGCACACAACGGATTGTCGTCCAGGTGCGCCTTGCGCAGGCGCCTCCATCGGGCTGTCGAGTAGAGCCGGCGGTAAAGGGCTGCCCGTTCGGAGCGGGCGTCAGCCGATCGCTGCGCCATACCAGCCGCCAGTGCGGAAGTACCAGTCGCCAATGATGGCGCGGATGCGGTCGATGAGACGCTGCATGGTGGGCCTCGCGATGTGTGAAACAGAAAGCACCGGGGAGTGTCGCCCGCTATGCGGGGTACCGCTCAACCCGGTGCTTGCATCAGCGCAGCGGAGGAGGACGCGCGCGTGATGTAGGGAAACGAAGATGGCAAGACGAGCGTGCAGGCAAGCTTGCGGGTGGCTGGCTACACTGCACGTGTTGCATTCCAGCCGTAGCGCGATAAACCCCTCGCGGGCGCGGTCATCTTCGTTGTTCAAAGACAAGCAGCGCCGTTGCCATGCGCAAGCGCAGGACTGCCGCGTTGATCTGCTTGTCGGTGGTAGTTACCCAGCCCTCAGCGGCTGCAACTAACTGCAGCATGTGACCGGGTCCGCGTGTCGCGGAAAGGTGCGGGGCCACAGCGTGGCTGCGAACCCCTTCACCTTTATAGGGTTGCGAGATTTCGGAAACTCCCGCCTAAGATGCAGCTTTCCGCATGATACCAGTAAGATTGTCGTTTGCAGCCTGCAGGCGCTTTCGCCCGGCCGCAAACGCGTTTCCACCCTTTCTGTCGGGCGCGATGTCCGCCATGGTCTTGGCGGTCGCAACGGCGTCCAGTACGGCGCGGTCCTCATCCATCAGATACGCCACGGTCTCCGCCCACATCTCGCGGTTGACCATCGACGTGGAAATGTCCTGCCATGCCATTGATCCGCTTTCGCCCTTGCCGCCTTTCTTCATGCCGATGAAGCTGTCGGATATTCGGGCACCTGCGCGAGGAAGTCCTGCGGGGTAACGCGTGATCGTCACCTTGCTCATGTCCGTGTTGGCATAGGCCTCCGCCAGGATGGAGCGCGATTCCGTCGCGGTGTAGGACCTGCCTGTCCGCTTGTTGCGCCCTGCGGGCTTGCGTGGCTTGAGGCGCACGTCGAACATATCGGCAAAGTGCTTGTCGCTTGCCGTCACCGCCGGGCTGTCGTCGCCACTGCCACCCGCCTCGGTCTTGGCCTTCTCGCTCGTTCCCAACATGGCACCGACCGGCATGCGCAGCGCAGTAGCCGTCGGCTCACCCATGACAAGCTTGTAGCCGCGCTCGAACTGTTCACCATCCGAGAAGCGAAGCGCACCGATGCGAACAATCTGTCCGGCCTTGTTGCGCTCGATATCGCCACCCACCGGATGGCGGAACGTGTCGTGCTCGCCTTTGGCTTTGGCGATATCTGCCCTCGGCACGTTGATGCAAACAGCGCCGCTGGCCGACCGCATGATGGCCTCGACGGACGGAGTGATCTCGCGCAGCCGCTCGGTGGAAAGTCCAGCGACGTCTTCAGGGTTGTTGTCGTTGGCCGGTGTGATCGTCCAGTTGGTCTGCACTGGTTCGGCATCGGCTTCCGGCCTGAAGATGTAATCGCGAATTGCGCCGAGCTGGTCGGCAAGCGAAGCATGACGTGCCATGTGCGGTCCTCGTGGTGGTGCAGGCTGTGGTGGTGGGCCGTGGTGGTGCCGTGAACGCCGGCACGCTGGATGGGGAGGGGCGAGGGGGACTATTGCGGAAAGTTGAGATAAACGTCGCCGCCATAAAAGCTCTTCACGCCTTTGTCATAGGCGCGCGCCGCTTCTTCGGCGGTCTCGTATCTTCCTAGATTTTTGTTCCTCCGATCGACCTCGACCTGCGCGAGCCACTTTCCAGAGGAAGCATCAAATGACACACCCTTAAATCCTGACGTGTTTCTCTTGCTTGGTCCGCGAAGAAGGGATGTTCTCCGGTGCCTCTCGCGGCGGTCGTCGTCTTGCCATACGACTATGAGCGCATCTTTGACACTCTGAACGTGCTTGATTGTCTTCGGAACACCCCTGAGCGGCGCAGCCATCTTCTCGCGCTCTGCTGGATCTTCGTATCGCCTGCTTACGGCTTCAGCAGTCTTGGCCCTCTGGCTTGGATCCCTATAGCGCTCCCTCTGCGCCTCCGACCACTTTTCGCGCAATGATGCGTCCTGGAGGGCGGATTTAAGCGCCAAAGAAACCTTCTCTCTTTGTTCCGCAGAAGGAGTGGACCCAGACCGACCCTCTCCGCCATCAGTCATGTTAACCAGCGTCCCTCCAGCCGACACTCTCCCGTGAAACTCTATCAGTTCCACTTCCAGCTTGAATGCATCCTCCTCTGATAGACCGTCGCGAATTTTTGTCACGACCGGCTTCAGTGAAGCTTTCTCTAGAAGAGAGATGATATTGCGAAAGTGGCGATTTCGCTTCCCGGTAACGTTAGCCCGACCTCCCCTCCCTTTTCCAATATAGAATACTTCTTTGGTATCGGGCCGAAACCATGAGTAGACATAAAAATCATTGATCTCGAGGCCAGTCGTCCGGTCTGTATCCGTCATCGTAAGCCTTCATCAAAAGCGCCAGCAACGCTGGCACTTGGCGAGGGTTGGCGGCGCGCTCAAAACTGGAAATCTGCAGTGGGCCTGAGTATCCAAGGAGATTTGCTAATTCGGCCTGCGTTAAGCCGAGGCGCTTGCGGGCTTCTTTGAACTCGACGTTCGTCATCAACTATATATATGGCATTTGCGATAATATGTCAAGTGCCATATGTTTCATTTGCGATATAGTCGTTGTCGTTTGCCGACATCCACCCGAGAACCATAGCCTCTATCTTTTCGCCCGCCTCGTCTTTGGATGTTGCTCGAATGACTTCGACAACGAATCCGGCCTTGCGAAGTTTTTCGTGTCGATCCATTTGCGCGGGAGAGA
>FLYM01041927.1_pt5 | contig 18887 bp, 20 predicted proteins | sample 1122581 | NCBI WGS metagenome assembly FLYM01 (sample SAMEA4346789, study PRJEB14843) | hot springs metagenome | biome: Terrestrial Biome; feature: Habitat; material: Sediment | place: India | collected 2012-06-12 | depth 1760 m
CGGTCGCCAGAGGGGCCCGGCCCGCCCGTGCCACATGGACGAGAAACGTACTGAGCGCAAGAGACGTTTGCCAGTTTTCGATTCAAGACCGAGGCATATACGCCAGAGCTCGGGTGAAAACTTAGCGAAAGTGGCATTTTCCTTGGACTGGTACTCGTCGAACAGGGCGACAGTCTTTCGCATCATCGCGCCAATCGGCTCGTCGCTGATCTCCTGCGTGATGGAGACGATCCGCACGCCGTTCTTCGCCAGCTTGCGGCCATAAAGTTCGAACTGAAGCTGATTGCGGAAGAAGCACTATAAGCTGTGCACCAAGATGACGTCGAACGCCGGCGGCTTGGCCGTCGCTGTGTCGATCATTGCCTGGAGAGCAGGCCTGCGGTCGTTGGTCGCGCTGCTGCCTGGCTCGACAAAGGTCTCCGCCGTGGGCCAACCGCGCGCCGCGCAATATCCTTCGATTTGGAGGCGCTGGTTGAAAACCGACAGGTCATTCTCGGCCTGCCGGCCGGTCGAGACGCACAGATGCCGCGGCATAGCTGACGGCTGATATAGAGGACGCGGTGGAACCGGGAGCGAGGTCTGGCACGGCGATGGACGGTCTTTATGATCAACGACCTTGTCGCCGCGCCACCTGCGATCTCGGCGACCTGCTGTCGACTTCGGCAGGCCCCTGGGCGGCGGGCATGATGATCTGCCGCCCCAAGATCAAGCGGATCAAGGGTCATCCTTTCCGAGGTAGTGTTAATCCATGAAGCGCCGAGCACGGCGCTGACCGATCAGTGCAGAGGCCTCCGCTAGCGGGAGCGCGTAAAGAAAGGCCGATCCAGCGTCGTACGGGAAAGCACGGCTTTGTTCGGTCTGTGTCGACGCAGCTATGTACAACCGATGGCGGTAGTCGGCGTCAATCGGCGCCCGACGGCGTTGTAATGCGGCGCTATAGTAGTAGGAACGGCAATATGTACTCGTTATGTTTATCCAGGGCGGGGCCCCAGCGTAGATGAAACTGATAACTACGTTTCCGCTGGAGCGCTATGATGTTCCAACCCTTGGCCTTCGAATGCCGCGGCGAGCATCCGAGGCCCGCCAAAACCACTATGACTGATTGTGAATCGCTCCGTAGAACCACCGATGTCGGCCACACAGCATCGCTGCGCTGCTTTAGGCTGCATAACCGCATCTTTTGGAGTCGCGACGATTTCGGAGACTTCGGCAAAGGCAGGGGATCTCCTCGCCGATGCCGACGCCGCTCTCTATCGAGCCAAGCAGGAAGGTCGAAATCGTGTCGGCACCGCCCCGCCTCGCTCCAGCGGCGTCGTCGGCCTGAATCTGGCCGCTGCAGCGGAATAGCCGATCCGTGCCGCTGATCCGGCGGTAGGTAGAATGGTACCATTCCAACATCGGGACAGTTGCTCGAAAGCCGAGTGCATGCGATGCCGGTTTGTGAAAGCCTTTGACGAAGCCGAACGGTTCGCGCCAGAGCATCAGGCTCTAGAAATGCTCGTCACGAATGACCTCTACATCGGAGACTATCACGATTCCAGCATAGTTTTCGATAAGCGGCTGGGATTGTTCCACGATGCGGCGCACTATCTCCTCCGCGGCAACCACGATGATCCTGATGTTGCGAAACACATCGGAGAGGTGAGCCTCGTCACTCTTCGTCGACGAACAGATCCGTCTTCGCTGCTTGGCTGATCGCCCACCGCGTGAGCGCCCCCGTATGGTTGCTCCATCGCTCGGGATCAGCATGGGGGCGCCGTGGAGGGGTCGCGGAAAATCCTTTCGATAGCGTGCGGCTAGTGCGCGCTCGGCATAGAAGGCGATCCGTGTGCGCCGAGAGCGTGGCTGTAGCCCTTCTTCCCCAATTCGGAGGGCAGCGGCCGGTCGGCAATCACGAGATCCGTCTTGTGGATGGCGAGCTCCGCGAACAGCCGCTCCAGCTTGTCCTCCCGGCAGATCAGCCGCACGCGCCCGGCACTCCCCAGTGCCGGAGCCAGCAATCGGTAGGTGATCGACTTTGGAACGACATCGGCCACCCCCACCCGAAACAGCATGTCGCTGCGGCCGGGACGGTTGCGCACCGTCTCCTCCAGCTCTCTTCCGATCTGGAAGATCTCGTCGGCGTAGGAAAGGGTCAGCTGCCCCGCCGCAGTCAGTTCCAGCCGCCGCCCGACACGGCGGAACAGCTCGGTTCGGAGCGCTTCCTCCAGCGTGCCGATCTGGGCGCTGATGGTCTGCGGCGCTAGACGCAACTGCTCGGCGGCTCGCACGATGCTGCCGGCCTTCGCGACCTTCTCTTGAAATTGTGCCGCCGCGCGGGTTGCGGCTTCTCAACGTCGCCACGGGACATCGTGGATACCTTGCTCTGCGTCGGGCTTGGCCAAGTTGGCGAGACGCGGTGCGCCCATCGCAAATGGGCCGCTGACAACCTTTCTGGTGCAGCCGGTTCTCAGATGTCGGCATAGGTATGCGTCTCGGCGGTGGCGCCGGGATGAGTGACTGCGCCCTTTGCCGCCGGCCCCACGGTTTGCGCAAATTTCCATAGCGCCCCCGACTGAAAATCGTGACGGCGCGGGCGCCACTCCTTGCGGCGAGCCTCCAGTTCCTCGGCCGAGGACTCAACATCGAGCGTACCCAATTCGGCATCGATGGCGATGATGTCTCCGTCCTTCAGCAGAGCGATCGGGCCGCCAACTGCTGCTTCGGGGCCGACATGGCCAACGCAGAAGCCGCGCGTGGCGCCGGAGAAGCGTCCGTCCGTGATCAGCGCCACCTTGTCGCCCATGCCCTGGCCGTAAATCGCCGCCGTGGTCGCCAGCATCTCGCGCATGCCGGGACCGCCTTTCGGCCCTTCGTAGCGAATGACAATGACCTCGCCCGGCTTGTACTCACGCTTCTGCACGGCGTCGAAAGCCGCCTCCTCGGAGTCGAAGCACCGGGCCGGCCCGCGGAACCTGAGGTCCGTCATGCCGGCCACTTTGACGATCGCGCCCTCCGGGGCGAGCGTGCCGCGCAGACCGACTACGCCGCCGGTGGTGGTGATCGGGTCGGAGATCGGGCGAACAATGTCCTGGTTGGTCGGGAAGACCACGTCGGCCAGGTTTTCGGCGATCATCTTGCCTGTCACCGTGATGCAGTCGCCGTGCAAGTGGCCGCCGTCGAGTAGCGTCTTCAGGATCACTGACACGCCGCCGATCTCGAACAGATCCTTGGCGAGGTAGCGCCCTCCAGGCTTGAGGTCGGCGATATAGGGTGTGCGCTTGAAAATCTCGGCGACCGCATGCAGGTCGAAGTCGATGCCCGCCTCGTGTGCGATCGCCGGCAGATGCAGCGCCACATTGGTCGACCCGCCGGAGGCCGCCACCACGGCGGCGGCGTTCTCCAGCGCCTTGCGGGTGACGATGTCGCGCGGCCTGAGGTCGCGAGCCAACAGGTTCATCACGGCCTTGCCAGACGCTTCCGCGAAGGCGTCACGGCTCTCGTAGGGTGCCGGCGCACCGGTCGAACCGGGCAGTGCGAGGCCGAGCGCCTCGGAGACGCAAGCCATGGTGTTGGCGGTAAACTGGCCGCCGCACGAACCAGCGGAAGGGCAAGCGACACATTCGAGAGCGTGTAGCTCGTCCTCGGAGATTTGGCCGGCCTGGTAGCTTCCCACCGCTTCATAGACGTCCTGCACGGTGACGTCCTTGCCGCGGAAGCGCCCCGGCAGGATCGTACCGCCGTATATGAACACGCTCGGCACGTTGAGACGGACCATGGCCATCATCATGCCGGGCAGTGACTTGTCGCACCCGGCAAGGCCTACCAGCGCGTCGTAGCAATGGCCGCGCATGGTGAGTTCGACCGAATCGGCGATCACCTCGCGGCTCACCAGCGACGACTTCATGCCCTGGTGGCCCATGGCGATGCCGTCGGTCACGGTGATGGTGGTGAACTCGCGCGGGGTGCCGCCACCTGCCTTGACGCCCAGTTTGACAGCCTGTGCTTGACGGCTGAGGGTGATGTTGCACGGGGCCGCCTCGTTCCAGCACGTGGCGACACCGACGAAGGGCTGTGCGACCTCGGCATCGGTCAATCCCATGGCGTAGAGGAACGACCGATGCGGCGCCCGCTCGGGGCCGACTGTCGTGTGGCGGCTCGGCAGTCTGGATTTGTCGAAATGATGTGTCATGGGTCGGGTTCTCTCATTGAACTGGGATCAAGCTCTTTCAGTCCGCCGGTTCGAGCAGGCGCCAACGAGCTTTGCCCTCCGGGCAGAACACACGCACGTGATCGGCCTCGCCGACCGGCAGCAATTCTGGCGGTTGCCACAGCGATTGCACGAGCGTGACTGTCTCGATGTTCGGCGGCAGGCCGTAAAACCGTGCGCCGTTGAGTGACGCGAAGGCCTCGAGCCTATCGAGGGCTCGTTCCTCCTCGAAAACCTGGGCGTAGAGCTCAAGGGCAAGGGGCGCGGTGAAGATGCCGGCGCAGCCGCACGCAGATTCCTTGTCCTGGATCAGGTGCGGCGCCGAATCCGTGCCGAGGAAGAACCGGGGATCGCCGGAGGTTGCCGCCTCCCTCAAGGCGAGGCGGTGCCCCTCCCGCTTGGCCACGGGCAAACAGTACATGTGCGGTCGGATGCCGCCTGCGAACATTGCATTGCGGTTGATCATCAGATGGTGCCCCGTGATGGTAGCGCCGATGGGTCCCGCTGCGTTTTGCACATAGTCCACAGCTTCGGCGGTCGTGATGTGCTCCAGGACGATCCGCAGCGCCGGGAAATCGGCTCGCAGCTGAACAAGCACCCTGTCTATGAAAGCCTTCTCCCTGTCGAAGACGTCCACTTCGCTGTCGCCCACCTCGCCATGGACCAGGAGCGGCATGCCGATGGTCTGCATCCGTTCCAACACTGGGTAGACCCTGCGGGCATTCGTTACACCCGCAGCGGAATTGGTGGTGCTGCGCGCCGGGTACATCTTGACTGCCGTGACCATCCCTTCGGCAAAACCTTGAGCTATGTCCTTCGGCTCCGTCTCATCCGTCAGGAAACACGTCATCAGCGGCTCGAACCTCGAGCCGTCGGGCAAGACGCGCCGGATCCGATCGCGATAGGCGGCCGCCTGCGCGGCCGTCGTCACCGGCGGATCGAGGTTCGGCATGACGATGGCGCGTCCGAACGTGCGTGCCGTCCAGGGCAGCGCCATGCGCAGCATATCGCCATCGCGAAGGTGCACGTGCCAGTCGTCGGGTTGAGCCAGCGTTATCTTATTTACTCGGGTCACCTTCGCCCCGCTTCCCGCGCCTGAGTCTTCTTCGACTGGTGGCGATCTATGCGGCGCAGCGCATCGCCGAGGAAACGCCCCGCTTCGACGATGATTGGTCCTTGTTGAGCATCACCCATTCGGCGCGCTGCCCCCTGGCCGCGTCGGTTGCTTCCGCCCGCCTGGACGCTCCTTGTTCGACCATCCCAGCCAAGACCTGGGTCGCCCAGATGACCGGCACATGGGCCGCCTCGCAAAGCCATAAAATGTTCTCCTGAACTTCGCCGATGCGTTCGAAACCAAGTTCGGCAGCCAGATCGAGGGCGCGAGCTATCGCTTGATTTGAGACAACACGCCGATCTGGTGTCTGAGCGCGTTCGCTCGAAGTTGGTCATCGCTCACCGGACTTTCTGCCAAGCTCCGCAATCTCGAGCCGAAGCGATCGAAGCTCTGCAAGGATTTCTGCCCGTTCGCTCCGATTGTTTTCAGCCAGGGTTTTCTGTGCATCCGCTTCCCCTGCTTCGTGCTGGCGCTGCATGGCGTCAACCACGATGCCGATAAACAGGTTCAGCACAGTGAAAGACGTCACCAGAATGAACGGCACGAAAAAGACCCATGCTAGCGGGTAGACCTCCATCACCGGACGGACGATGCCCATCGACCAGCTTTCCAGGGTCATGATCTGAAACAGTGAGTAGGCCGATGCGCCGATCGAGCCGAACCATTCGGGATAGTCGGCCCCGAACAGTTTGGTCGCCATCACCGAGAAGACGTAGAACAATAGCGACAGAAGCCCGAGGATAGAAGCGATTCCGGGCACGGCGGCCAGCAAGGCGCCTACCACCCGCCGCATCGACGGCACCGCCGACACCAGTCGTAGCACACGCAGGATTCTGAGCGCCCGCAGGACAGAGAGACTGCCGGTCGCAGGCAGTAGCGCAATCGTCACGATTACCAGATCAAACAGGTTCCATGGGTCCATGTGAAAACGCGTTCGGTAGACAAGCAGCTTGGCCACCAGTTCAACGACGAACACGCCCAGGATGATCTGGTCCAACAACATCAACTCGGCGCCGATCGACCCCATGACCATTGGGCTTGTTTCAAGGCCCAGCGTGATTGCGTTGATCACAATCAGCACGATGATCGCGTTCTGAAGTCGAGCCGATTCCAGCACTTCCTGCAGCTTGCCGATAGGGCCCGCCTGACGCGGCGCAACGCGGCGCAGATTGTCTTCGGGTCTGCGCGTTTTCTCGGTGCGCGCCGTCATTGGTCTCGAACCTTTGGATTCATGTCTGCAAGCCCTCCACGCGACCGCAGACCGCACGAGTGAGGCCGAGCCGAGCCTAGATATCAGTCAGTCGTGTGCGTCTGAAGGAGTGCTTCGCGATGGAAGGAGCACAGCTTCTCGTGCACCACTTCAGCTGGGATCGGCAACCCGCGATCATTCAGGTCGCGCGTGAGCTTTTCGACTACGACCATGTCGCCGCGCACCTCGCAGTCGGCAAGATGCACCTCGACCGCATAGGTCGTTATCGTGACGTCAGACAAGCCCATGAGGCGCCCGGCCCATAGCGCGGCAAGTATGTTTCGACGGGCGATGACGTTGTTGCGAGTGTCGGCATCAATGCACCAGGCGGGAGCGCCGGAGGATGCAGAGGTGTCCTTGATGGCGGCCGATAGGACATCAATAGTCATCAATCGTCTCCGGCAGGGCGGGCGGAGAGCCGTTTCCCGATGGGATCCGGGAGCGAAGCTGTCAGGGCGTGGCTAGTGGCTTCGTCTGTCGTGGCCGCACGGGTCTTCCAGAGCGAGAACAGCACACCGCCCGCGATGAGGGACAAGGTCACTCCGAGCGAGATCGCGGGGTCGGCCTTGCCGACGATCTGGTTCCAGAAAATCTTGGCTCCGATGAAGACAAGCACGATTGCGAGCGCGTATTTCAGATACTCGAAGCGGTGCACCATGGCGGCGAGGGCGAAATAGAGGGCGCGGAGACCAAGGATCGCCATGATATTGGCCGTGAACACGATGTAGGTGTCGGTGGTGATGGCGAAGATCGCCGGCACCGAGTCGACCGCGAACACGAGGTCGGCGATGTTGATCACGACGAGCGCCAGAAACAGGGGCGTCGCGAAGCGCGCAAGCTTGCCCGTCTCAGGGTCGAGCTTGCGGACGAAGAAGTGCGAACCGTGCAACTCGGCCGAGACCCGCATGCGCTTGGACAGGAAGCGCACGATCGGATTCTTCGACACGTCCTGCTCGCTCTCTCCCATGACGAGCATCTTGATCCCCGTGGCGATCAGGAAGGCGCCGAAGATGTAGAGCACCCACTCGTACTGCTGCACGAGCGCCGCGCCGAGCCCGATCATAATGCCGCGCAAGACCAGCACCGCGAGGATACCCCAGAGCAGCGCCCGGTACTGGTATTTGGCGGGAATGGCGAAGTAGCCGAAGATGAGCGAGATTACGAAGACGTTGTCGATCGAAAGCGCCTTCTCGAGGGCATAGCCCGTGAAATACTCCATGCCCGAGGTCGGGCCCATTGACCACCACACCCAGGTGCCGAACACCAGCGCGATCGCGATGTAGAACGCGGACAAGAACAAGCTTTCGCCGACACCGAGCTCTTTGTCCTGCTTGTGGAGTATTCCGAGGTCGAAGGCGAGCAGCGCGCCGACCACGCCGAGAAAGGCGAACCAGAGCCAAGCAGACTTTCCAAGGAAATCGCTGGTCAGAAATTCGGCGAGCAGTTCCATCGGTAATCCTTACTTTTCGGGTGTTTGGGAGTACCCGTCGAATGCGTTACAGGCTCCCCATTGCGTCCATGGGCTCGTGGTGGTGTCGTCCTGGTTCTCGCCGTTGCGCAGCCGTGGACGCAGCATCAATGTGAGAGGAGGACTGGCAGCGGCGGGTTGGCGACGATGGTCTTTGTCGCGCCGCCCAGGATGAAGTCGTGCATCCGTGAGTGCCCGTAGGCTCCCATTACGAGCAGGTCGAGGTCGTGCGCGGTTGCATATTCCTCTAGAGCCTGTCCGATCGTGCGGCCCGCGGCGCCTTCCTCCTCCAGGACAATCTCGATGCCATGCCAGGCGAGATACTTCGCCAAATCGTCGCCTGAGTGCCTCGTATCGATCGTCTTCTCCTGTGTGATCGTCACCACCCGTATGGTCTTGGCGCGCTGCAGGATCGGTAGGGCATCGGCCACTGCCCGCGCCGCGGGCCGGCTGAAATCCCAAGCCACACCGACGATGTCGAGGGGAAAGGAATTGCTGCTTTTCGGCACTTCCGGGAAGACAATCGTCGGTCGTCCGGAGCCGAATATCACACACTCGGCGACATATCGCTGAAGAGCCTGCTCGCCGATCGGGATCATCACGACGTCGTGCATCCTGGCGTGTTCAGTCACGATGGCCGCGAGCTGCGAGCTCGGGCACGACCCGAGGATCTGGTCGTGTGCAACGCCACGCTGCGTCGCCATGCTTTCGAACACGCTGATCAGATTTTGGGTATTCGCCACACTCTTCTGACGCTCGGCCGCAATCATGCCGGGGATGTTAAGCAGTGCATTCGCAAGTGCGTTGCCGGCGTTCGGAATCTCTATTTTGCAAGTCAGCGCCGAGATGTGAGCACCCAGCGCTTCAGCGAAACCGATCGCTTGCTCGATCGCGGCAACCGGGGTCGGTTCGGGGTAGCTGCTCAACTGGAGCAGGACATCCTTGAAAGCCATTCTCTTATCTCCTCAATTGATCGGCTGCTTCACATTGACCGCGTCACGCGGCTCTGGGTTAGGAGCAAGCTCCGCGGTGATTGTGCATCAGCTGCGGAGATCGACCATGATGAGGGATGCGATATCGAGGTCGCCGCTTTAGGCGTTGCGGCGTCGATACAGGGCCGCGGAAGGAGAGACGCCGCCTGCTTGACGCAAGCGGCTGCTCCCTTCAGTCGAACAGCTCCGACAGGAACGACTTCTTCCGCTTGCCGTGGCGATAGCGGCTGTCATCGTTGTCATATCCACCGGATCTGTAGCCCCGGCCCGAGGGGCCGGCTTCGCGGCGGGCCGGCGCCGCATCTTCGATGCTGCGTTCGATGACCTTGTCCAGCTCTCCACGGTCCAGCCACACACCGCGACAAGTGGGGCAAAAGTCGATCTCGACGCCTTGGCGATCGGATAAAGTCAGCCCGGTCTTGCAGATCGGACAGGGCATCGCGGCGACTGTTTCTGCGGTTCGCATGGCTCATGCCGCCCCAGTTTGGCGGACGAACGCGAGCCGGTACATGCGATCCTTGATTGCGAGCCTGAGCTTCTTCAGCCGCAACAGCCGCAACGCGTCCGGGAAGCGCCGCTTGTGCTCGCGACGCACCTCGGCGTCCAGCTTGCTGTGGACCAGGAGCAGTCGGTAATTGAGTGCGTTCATAGCCTTTCCTCCAATCGATGATTTGATCGATCGGGCCAGCCACAATGCAGCAACAGGGGGCGTGAAGTGCATTGAGCTGGCCCGACGCGGTCCGACATCGCGGTTGTCAGGGAGGACAGCCGCCAGAGGGGCCCGGTCCGCGAAAACCGATTTAGGCTTAGCCGCGATTGGCCGCCAATCGGATTTCGCCCGCGGAGCAATAGCAACAGGCTATCGCTACCGCCTGCGGTCGGTAAGCGTTTCACCCGATCTGGGTGCGGGCCTCTTCCTGAATCCGTTCAGCAATCGCCCGATAGGCATCCCCGTACGCAGCACTGGATCGCCACGCCGCAGCGATGCTGCGCGTGAATTTCCATCCCAGAGGCTCCAGCACGTCGATGCCCGCACGGCCTCCGACATCTGAGCCGATGTAAAGCTCCGGGAGGATCGCAAGCCCCACTCCTGAGCTGGCCATCTGATGAACGCTATCGAGGCTTGTGCCCTCATAGTCGCGTAGCAGTTCCATGCCGAGTTCGGCGCAGATATCGGCCACTTGGCGATGCAGATGGTGGGCCCTGCCGAGGCTGAGAACCTGGGCGCCTTTCAAATCCTCGATGCAAAGTTCGGGGCGCATGGCGAGCGGATGGTCGGGAGGTGCGACGAGGAACAATCGCTCGCGAAACAAGGGCTGGACTTCAAGGTCACCGCCCTCGATCGGCAGCGGTCCGAGCAGCATGTCGAGCGCGCCTCGCGAAAGCGCGAGTGCCTGCTCTTCCGGAATGCCCTCCCTGATATGAAGCCTGAGATCAGGCTGCTCGCGGTGAAGCGCGGCGACGATGGGCGGCATCAAATAGGGACCCAGGGTGGGCGTCACTCCGAAGCGGAGTGTGCCCACGAGACGCTCGCCGGCCCGCCGCGCGAGGTCGCGAATGTCCTGCACCTCAATCACCAAACGTCGAGCCCGCGCGGTGATCTCGCGTCCGATCGGCGTCAACTCCGCCCCCGAGGTTCTTCGTTCGATCAGGACGACTCCGAGCCGATCCTCCAGCGCGCGCAGCTGCTGGCTGAGCGTGGGTTGCGAGACGTGGCAGGCATCGGCCGCGCGTCCGAAATTCTGAAGGTCAGCCACGGCAATGAGATATTCCAGCTGGCGCAACGTTGGCATGGGAAGACTCCATAACGCGATAGCCAATACCTATCACGTTCGGGGTATCCTTTCGAATGGACTTAATCTCGAGCCTGACGCAACGCCCCCCTATCGCAGGTATTCTTCGGCGAATGGAGAATGAAAGTGGCAAACGGATTTGATCCACGGATAACAGCAGTGCCGGAATCGACCCGGATCGGCCGTGAAGACACGGCGATCGATGTGGGCCTACGGTCCTACATGCTGTCCGTGTACAACTACATGGCCTCTGGGGTGCTGCTGACGGGCATCGTGGCGCTGTTGTTCGCCAACAGCGGCTACGCGGCTGCCGTGCTCGGCGGGCCGGGGATCCTCAAGTACGGCATCATGTTCGCGCCGCTGGCGTTCGTCCTGGTGCTCAGCTTCGGCATCACTCGTCTTTCGACCGGGACGGCCCATTTGCTGTTCTGGGCGTTTGCGACGGTGATGGGTCTGTCGATGGCGTCGATCTTCCTGGTGTTCACGGGAACCTCGATCGCGACCACCTTCTTCGCGACCGCGGCGGCGTTCGCGGGTCTCAGCCTTTACGGCTATACGACCAAGCGTGACCTGTCGGCCTTCGGCATCTTCCTGATCATGGGCGTGGTCGGTTTGCTGGTGGCGATGATCATCAACCTGTTTCTCCAGTCGGGGACCATGAGCCTGGTGATCAGCTTCATCGGCGTGCTGCTGTTCGCCGGCCTCACCGCCTACGACACGCAGCGGATCAAGAGCCTGTACGCACAGGTGGCGGGCACCGACATGATGGGCAAGACGGTGATCATGGGCGCGCTGTCGCTCTATCTCGACTTCGTCAACATGTTCACCTTCCTCCTTCAGTTCATGGGCCAGCGACGTTAAGTCAGCACCATGAGGCACAGGCGTCAAGGTGCGGGCACGGCGCTTGGAAGGAGCCGTCCCCCAAACGATGCGACCCGTTCGTCTGAGATGTTTGGCCTAGCGGTTCGCTGCAATATGGCCATCGAACCACAAGAACGGGGGTCCATAGCTCATCCTTGAGGAGGGAATAGCCGCGTGGACCTTTCGGTTTTCCCCCTTGAGGCACTGTTGCCCTTCATCGCCATCGGCTTTGCGGCGCAACTGGTGGACGGTGCGCTTGGCATGGCGTTCGGCGTCATCTCGAACACACTGCTGATAAGCATGGGCGTCCCCCCGGCAGCAGCCTCGGCGGGCGTGCACGCGGCTGAAAGCTTCACCACTGCAGCTTCCGGTATCAGCCACATCGCCCATCGCAATGTGAATTGGCGACTCTTCTGGCGGCTCGTGATTCCGGGCGTGGCTGGTGGCATCTTGGGCGCCTACGTACTGACCAATGTCAGTGCCGAAATGGCCCGACCATTCGTGCTCGCTTACTTGAGCGCCATCGGCCTATATCTGCTCTGGCGCGGCGTCAGATTTCCCCCTGTGGAAAAGAGGCCTAGGTTTGTCGCGCCGCTTGGGCTTGTCGGGGGCTTCCTGGATGCAGCAGGCGGCGGCGGCTGGGGTCCCGTGGTGACCAGCAATCTGTTGGTACAAGGCGGAAGTCCGCGTAAAGTCGTCGGCACAGTGAACACCGCCGAGTTCTTCTTGGCAGTGACCATCTCCGCCACTTTCATCGCCACCCTGGGCCTTGCAGCCTTCACCATCGCCACGGTTGGGCTGGTCATCGGGGGCGTCGCCGCTGCCCCGCTCGGCGCATTGGTGGCGAAGCGGGTTCCGGCCAGGCCGCTGCTCATCCTGGTCGGCGCCGTGCTCACGATCACCAGCATCTACGGAGTGATGCGAGCGCTGGTTTGGCCCTGATCATTTTCGCTCGAGCGTAGTGCGCGACACGCTCCCAAGGAACGGTACCCCTTCGATCGGCAATCCGTGACGGCTTTATGCGGCCGCGAGCTTGGCGGTAACGGTTCGGGGTCAGCTGTAGAATCCGGGCAACCATAATCGCCGGATGGAAGCGGAGCGAACGTCCGGTGACGGCGCCGATTTCCTCGGACCCGACAAACCCGACCGCAATCGACGGCGCGGAACGCTTGCAAGATTACGTTGATCGACTCGCTCCGTCGGCTCGATTACGCCTGCTCCCGCCTCGCAGCTCGTGCCATAAGTTCGGCGAGCAATGGGTTCGGGAACCACCGCTTCTGCGTGATCGCGTAGAAGCTCCCGCTGAGCGTCGGATTCGACAGACCTCGACGAGGGTGCCGGAGGCCAATTCGTCGCGGACTACGATCAACGGGAGACCCTCGCTGTCGCGGGCGAGCAGGCGCAACATCGCCATGTCATCGACCTCGGCCAGGATGACCGGGCGCAGTCCGGCGCGCTCAAGAATCCAGTCAAACGCCAGCCGAATCTCGCAGTCCAAACTTGGCACGAGGATTGGTTCGGAGGCCAAGCCTTCCGGAAAGCGAAACGGCGACGCCGCAGCGCCGGGCCGGCGGACCAGGCCGACCAGCTGCTGAGCGAGCAGATGGCTCCGAAACGACGACTGCGCGTCCTGCTGCGGCGCGCTGTTGGCGAGCACGACCTCGATCGCATGCGCGTTAGATCCCCGCTGAAGGCCGGTCGAGGTCGTGCTCGTCCGTATCAAGCCGCCACGGCCATTCAACCGCCGTTGACAGAACGCCAATTCGATGATTCGAAGCGAGACGGCTCCCTTGCCCATTGAAGTCTGAACAGCGTCTACGCCATTTGTCGGCACAACCACCCTTGACGCGATACATTGCTCGGGGGCATGGCGGCCCCGCGCGATAATTGGCGCAGCAGCTTGAAAAACGGAAACCATGGACGACAGCTTTAGTAGCTTCGCCGCGAAGGCTTCGGCCATCGCGGCATCTGAAAATTGGAACGCGCCCGGCCGCAGCCGGGCGGGCGTGACTACGCACTAGCGCTGTCTCGCTCGCCTCCGGCCCTCCGGGTTGAAGGAGTGAGCGATGAACCACAACAATGCCATTCGCCGTTTCGCCATCGTGCGCCCGGCTACGGCGGGAACCCGTGTCTACACCCTGCCTCTCCGGCCGCCGGCTGCATCGCGAAGCCGCCGCATTGGCTTCGCAGCACCAGTCTGCGCGTTTCGTTTCCATTGGCAAATCGAGACGACCACCGGCTGGCCTATCCCGAGCTGGCAGTGGGCCGGCCCAGATGGCGTAACTGACTTGACCGACGAACGGCGTCGGCGGACACATCGTGCTCCTGTCACGCTGCTACGCCCTTTTACCCGTCGCGCGGCGTGAGGAGCTGAATCATGCGGAAGCGCAGGAACCCGTCCGAAAATATGGAACGCGAAGTGATCTTTTCGGTAATCGCGCTCTATCTGCTGATCATGTTTGCGATGCTGGCGATCCACTACCTTCAACCGGCAGGGACAGAGACGCAGACCTCCTCCATGTCGCCCTCCCATTCGTCTTCGCGCACCGAAGACGCAGGCGACCGCACCTCGAACCCGGATCGGAATTCTGATGCGGTTACGAGCGGCTTCACCAAAACTCGCTAGGAGCTTCGGATGATCGACACCAGGTCAGCAACTGCACCGGACTTCATGTCCAATGGAACATGGCGCCGCCTCCGGCGGAATGATAATGCGGGCATAGAGGCTGCTCGCCAGGAACTCTCCTGCAACTTCCCCTCGCTTGAGGAAGGCTACGAGGAAGACGAAGCGTTCATCTATCTGCCGGTGGCTGTACTCGTGCGCCAAGGCGATGAGGTCCTGCAGGATGTGGTCGTCTTCGCACTTGGTGACGATGCGTTGGTCACGCTCGAACCTGCGAACGGATTTCCACCGTTCGATCGTGCGCCCGGAATTCTCAAGCGCCGGCCGGACATCAAGCGCGATGTGCACGGCGTCATGTACGCGCTTTTGCAGGCAACCAATTCAGCCTCGAACCAGATAATTGAGGTCGCGAGCGCTGCGCTCGAAAGCATGAACGACCTGATCCGCAACATCACCGAAGGCGCAGACGAGCACGGCAGGGAAATCACGACCGACGATATCCAGATTGCGATGGGCGAGCTAAACGAACGCGAGGAACTGATCTCGCGGATTCAGGAAGGCCAGTTGTTGCTCGAACGTGCCGCGCGCAACTTGCGGGTTGAGGTCATCGGCGCGGGTGCCGAACTGCGTAGCCAAATCGAGACGCTGATATCCGACATTCAAGGCATCAAGGAACATGCCGGCTTCGAGCACGACAAGGTCCGTTACCTGCAGCAGTCGGTGATGACGAGTCTCAGCGCCAAACAGAACCAGGTCGTCAAGGTGTTCACCATCATCACAGCGGTGTTTCTGCCGCCAACGCTGATCGGCACGCTTTACGGCATGAACTTTGCGGTGATGCCAGAGCTTAGCTGGGAGGGGGGGTTCACCGCCACTATCTTTCTGACTCTGCTCGCAGCCCTACTGCCGCTTTGGTACATCAAGCGAAAGGGCTGGTTGCGGTAATTGGCAGTCACTGCTGGGCGGAAGGCTTGGGAGGGACGCCGCCGCTGGTCGATGTTGTCGCCCCGGTACCTTAACCAGCTTGCGAGGTTCATTTCTGCAATATCGAGCGGAATGCTTGCCTTAAGCTGCGATCGTTACCGCATGGGGTTTCCGGAAGTGAGGAAGTGATACTCCGTATTACGACTGCTCCTGCCTCGCAGCTCGTGCCATAAGTTCGGCGAGCAGTGGGTTCGGGAACCGCCGCTTCTGCGTGATCGCGTAGAAGCTCTCGCTGAGCGTCGGGATTCGACAGACCTCGACGAGGGCGCCGGAGGCCAGTTCGTCGCGGACTACGATCGGGGGCACCAACGTAAGACCCTCGCTGTCGCGGGCGAGCAGGCGCAACATAGCCATGTCGTCGACCTCGGCCAGGATGACCGGGCGCACCCCGGCACGCTCAAGGATGCGGTCAAACGCCTGGCGAATCTCGCTGTCCAAACTTGGCAGGAGGATTGGTTCGGAGGCTAGGTCTTCCGGAAAGCGGAACGGTGACGCCGCCGCGCCGGGCCGGCGGACCAGGCCGACCGGCTGCTGAGCGAGCAGATGGCTCCGAAACGAAGACTGTGCGTCCTGCTGCGGCGCGCTGTTGGCGAGCACGACGTCGACCGTGTGCGCCTTAAGCTGGGCGAGTAGATCATACATCGTACCCGAGCGCACAATCAGCTCGACATCCGCGCGGCCGACCAGGGGACGGAGGAACTCCAGCTGGAAGTTGCGCGACAGGGTCGTCAACGCCCCGACCCGGAACGCCTGTCGCCGATCGAGCGGTCGTCCTTGCATAGTGCTGACGAGTTCATCGCCGGCCTGGAACACGGTGTCGGAGTAGTCGAGCGCGATGCGGCCCGCCTCTGTGAGCACGAGGCGCTTGCCTGTTCGCTCGAACAGCGGATGCCCGAGCTGCTGCTCGAGCTTTCCCAACTGCACCGAGAGCGCCGACTGAGACATGTTGAGGCGTTCGGCGGCGCGCGTAAGGCTGCCCTCGTGGGCGATCGCCCAGAAGTAACGCAGATGGTGGTAGTTGAGGCGGGTCATTGGCATAGTTTTATGGAAACGAACGAATTCCCACAATCTTTATATTATCAAGAAGGGTGGATGGGCGCTAGGTAAGGGGTCGCTTCTCGCCGGAGACGACCATGACCTCAGCGCTGCCCTGGTGCCTTGCTCTCGGGCCCCTCGCACTCGTAGCGTCCGGCCTGGTGGCTGGTGCCGCCAAGCTGCCTCGCCGACAGGCCGGGACGAGCGCAGCCCTCGTGGCGGCGTTTGCACTGGCCGTGGCTGTCGCCGCGGGCGTTGCCGTCGCACTGCACGGTCCGTTCGCAACGGTCACCGTCGGGATCGAGGGCGTGGGGCTCGGCTTCTATGTCGATGCGCTGAGCGCGATCATGTTCGCGCTCGTCGCCTTCGTTGGCCTGATCGTGGTCGTCTACAGCCGAAACTATCTCGACGGCGATCCCGGCCAGGACCGTTTCACCCAGTGGCTGTGCCTGACGCTCGCGGCAGTGCTGCTGCTGATCGTCTCAGGCAATTTGTTCCAGTTCGCGCTCGCCTGGATCGCGACGAGCGTTGGTCTCAACAAGCTCCTGCTCTTCTATCCCGAACGACAGGCGGCCGTGCTCGCGGCACGTAAGAAGTTCATCGCCAGCCGTGTCGGCGATGTCTGTCTGGTCGCCGCGATGGTGTTGCTCCACCAGACGTTCGACAGCCTCGATTATGCGGTCCTGTTCGCCGGCGCCGAGGCGATGCGCGTCGCCGGAGTCGTTCCGGGCACAATCCACGCCGTCGCGGTGTTGCTGGTCATCGCCGCGCTGCTCAAATCGGCGCAGTTTCCGCTGCATGGCTGGCTGACCGAGGTGATGGAGACGCCGACGCCGGTGTCGGCGCTGCTTCACGCCGGCGTCATCAATGCCGGCGGCTTCCTCGTGCTGCGCTTCGCCGGGGTGATCTCGCTGTCGTCGCCCTCGCTGGAGGTCCTCGTCATCGTCGGCGGCTTCACGGCCTTGTTGGGCTCGACGGTAATGCTCACACAGACCAGCGTCAAAGTCGCGTTGGCCTATTCGACGATCGCGCAGATGGGTTTCATGATGCTGCAATGCGGGCTCGGCGCCTTCTCCGCCGCGCTGCTGCACATCGTCGCCCACTCACTCTACAAGGCGCACGCCTTCCTATCGTCGGGCAGCGTCATCGATCTGGCGCGGGCGTCGTGGTCACCGAGCCCTAGCGGGCGGCCGCACCCGGCGCGGATGGCGATGGTCGTTGGCCTCGTGCTGGCGGTGACGCTCGTGATCGGCACGCTGTTCGGCGCCACGATAACGCAGCAACCCGGCGTCTTCGCGCTAGGCGCGGTGGTGATGCTCGGCCTCGCTCATCTGGTCACGCAAGCGCTCGATGAACGGCCGAGCGTCTATGTCATCGGCCACACGGTGGCGCTCGCAGTTGTAGTTGGGCTCGCCTATTTCTGGCTCCAGTTCGCGACCGAGCATCTACTGGCCGGCTCGCTGCCGCCGGTTCAGGCGCTGCGCGGCCCCTTCGACCTCGCCATCGTCGCTCTGGTCGTGCTTGCCTTCGGCACGGTGACCGTTTTCCAGAGCCTGCTCCCGGGCCGAGCCGCCGCGCCGCGCTGGCAGGCGTTCTACGTCCACCTCGCCAACGGTCTCTACGTCAACACGCTCGCGAACCGGCTTGTGCTGCACTTCTGGCCCAGCCCGCCACCTGGTTACGGCGCACGATCCCCCTCCATTACGTCCGCCGGCGGGGTCCGCCCATGAGTATCGCCATCGCCTTCGAGACCGGTCCGCCAAGCCCCATCGCTGTAACCTGCGGGAGACCAGGCGCGAAGACAGCCTCGATCGAGGCGGCCATCGCCCAAGCGTGCGATAAGATCGCGCCGCTCTGGCCGCTCAAGCATTTCGTCGCGGTGAATCCATTCCTCGGCTTCAGTGACCAGAGCTTCGCGGCGACCTGCGCTACACTTCGCCGGGTTGCCGGAGTCGATATGCTGATGCCGCGCGTCTTCTACCACCAGGCGCTGGCGGCGGGGACCATCGAGGAGCACGACCTGGAGGCAGCCATCGCTGCTGCTACGTCCGGCCATCCGGCCCTCGCGCACGACGCCGCCTCGCTCCGCTTAGCCGCAGCGCGCGATCCCGTCTCGACCAGTCGGCCGGGCCCGGTCGTCGCGACCGTCGCCGAGGTCCTGGACGGCTTGGCGGCCGGCGACCGTCAGGCCTCGCGCACCGCGTTCATGGTCGACGAGATCTCGAAATGGTGCGCCGCCTATTTCGACGAAGGACAAGCCGCCTGGAAGCTGCCGTCGCGCGCGCTCCCGGCCTATGCCGCGTGGCGTGCCGCGATGCGGTTCGACCGCAACCCGGAGACGATGGGCATCCGGGGCTTCCGCAAGGCCGTCGCCTCCATGCCCAAGGACCCGCGCGAGGCGATCGCGGCGGTCGTCCTGGCGCTGGGCATCCCTGATCGCGCCATCGAGGATTATCTGCACCGGGCGCTGATCGATATCGGCGGCTGGGCGGCCTATGCACGCTATCTCGTCTGGGACAATGCACTTTACGGGCGCGACGACGATACGCTGGCGGAGTTGCTCGCGATCCGCGTCGTCT
>FLYM01037602.1_pt3 | contig 18739 bp, 20 predicted proteins | sample 1122581 | NCBI WGS metagenome assembly FLYM01 (sample SAMEA4346789, study PRJEB14843) | hot springs metagenome | biome: Terrestrial Biome; feature: Habitat; material: Sediment | place: India | collected 2012-06-12 | depth 1760 m
ATAGTTCTGGTTAGCATTGTCCGTCGCGGTGGGAGCGGTCTGGAAAAGCTGGAACAACGCAGCATGGCGACCACCGCGCGTCTCACCACCGCCAAACACCAAGTACGAACCAAACAAGTTCATGAACGTCGAGCCGGCGTCGGCATTATCGGTGGCGACAATCCAGTTACGGTAAATGTTTCCGGCAGAGTCCGTCAGTTCCCCGGTAATCTGGTCCGACGATTTATAAACCGAAGAAGCATCCTGCCCGGGCTCACGCTCGCCATCGCGCCAAATCTTTAGCCCTGCATGGGTGAGATTGGAGGCGGGAGAAATGTAGGCACCGCCCTCAAACACAAGCGTCACTGCCGGGATTGAGACAGGATCGGCAAGTGTTAGTGGTTCATCGAATACCAACCGCTTGCCGAGCATTTCAGCCACGCTCGCAGCAACTTCGAGGTCTTGGAACCATGGGTAGCGCAGATCACCGGAGGTGACGCGAACCCACGCGCCGCTTGCGCCGGTTGAATCGCTATCCGGGGCGACGTAGATGCCCTCTGCCGTGTCTGCCGCAACCTCTGCGCTGAAGTCGCCACTGCGCCAGATGAACTGGCCCTCACGCACTTCCTCCTTGAGAAAGGCAACCGTGTCTTCGGTGGTATCGAGCGCCTTCAGTTCAGTGCGCGTTGCGGGGAAGACATGGGCTGCGACAAGGTCGCCCGCACCTGCATTAGACCATTCCGTCGCGTAGTCCGTGCCGCTGGCCTTGGCGAGAACCTGGCCCGTAGTGCCGCCAGCAGGAACCAGACGGTTTGACCCGGGCTGAATGGCAGTGTCAGCCGTTGCGCCCTGTGCTGCCGTTGCATAGGCCGTGGCGTCCGTTGTGGCAGCCGTGCCGAGCCCAAGCGCCGTTCGGGCCGCAGAGGCAGAGCTTGCGCCTGTACCGCCGTTTTCAATGGCGAGGTCGGCCCCGGACCAGTTGGCGTTGCTGACGGTATCGAGCAAGGCGAGGTCGCCAAGGTCGTCGGGCTGAACAGCGGTATCGGCAAGCGACCCCTGAGCGGCGGATGCAAACCGCGCGTCTCCTTGCGCTTCAATCGCCTGTTTGACCGTAAGCGGCGTCATGCGCTTCGCATTATTCGTGCCGGCTTCCGCCTCCGACTGAGAGGCAACGGGAGCGCCGATGTCCACAATCTGCTGGATGGTGGCCTTGCGTGTAGACCCGTTGTCCAAAGCCACAACGTCAGTCGAAACGGGCGCAAGATCGGCAGGGAGGGCGTTGATGCGAATGGTCGCCATGGAGGCTCCTACAATGCAAAAAGCCGCCATCAAAGGGCGGCGGTCATGGTCAGGGGATTTGTCGGGGGCTAAGGCGTGAAGGCCTTGATGATCTTGTTCGTCATTGCAGTCGGCTGGATGTTCAGATGCGCCTGGCCGGAACCGGATGCAGAGGTTGTGCCACTGAACGTGTGGCTGTGTGCGCCTGCGCCACCGGTGCTGAAGGTTCCTATCGCGCCGCCGCTGGAGTTGCTGACGCCCACACCACCTGCGCCGCCGCCGTTTGTCGTGATGCCGTGGGAGTGATCGCCAACCCCTGACGTGGAGCCGCTGAAGCTGTGATCGTGAGGGCCATTCTGTGCCGCTGTGAGGCTTACAGTCTGAGCTCCACCCACAGAGCCAAGCGTCGTGCTGGCACCTTGCTCTGTGAGACGAGCGGCGCTAGTTCCCCCCATATTATCGAGGCCGGCAAGAACAAGGCCGCGATAGTTGGGAACATTGAATGTCGTAGCCCCATCGCCAGCACCATAGGTCGTGCCGATGACTGCAAAGAGGGCTGCATAGGTGCTGCGAGAAACAGCCTGCCCGTAACACAGGAAGAACCCGGTAGGCGCTTGCGCCCCCGCGAAATCAAGCACGGACCCAATAGGAACGCCCGCCGATTGAGCCTGCGCCAGAGTTGCTGCGTCTGTGGACGACGTGGCGTTTGCGAGATTTGTAATCCGGTTGTTGCCCATCGGCAGGTTGCCGAGCATTGACCCTGTGCCGTTTCGCGGCAATGATCCGGTCAAGGCACTCGCGATGTCCGTGAGCGGCGTATTGTGTTGCTCGGCCAGCACAGTTTGTCCCGTGATCGCTAGATACACTGGCGGAAGGCTGTATGCTCCATTGGAGTCGCGCGGCATCGGCACTACCTCAAAGAAAAACCCGCCACAAAGGGCGGGCTGAAAGGATCGGATTGGATAAGGAACCGTTCTTCGGCTCGAACGCGAAAATGTTCGCAGCTCAAGCTATCGTCATGATCATCGTTGGCGTTACGGTCGCCCCGTTTGCTGGGCGAGCCTTGTCAAACGCGGGCTGTGATTTGGCAGGGTTCTGCTCTACTGAGCAGTTAGAAGACCGCCACGCATCAGGGCATCGGCAATAGCCTGGCGCGCTGGTGAGACGGTCTGAGGCAAATTCCCGCCGGATCTGATAAGCGCATCCACAATGCGCGTTTGATTGCGCGTCATCGCATCCGCCACGGTCTTCGCACCCATTCCGCCAAGAGCGGCGACGCCCACGGCCGGGTTGACCATAGCGCCGCCAATGCCAAGCGCGGCCATGAGGCCGTTACCAGACGGCGAAAGCTTGCCTGCGAGACGAAGGGCGTTCTGTCCCGGAGACCCGGTCACTGCCTTTCGCAATGCGTCCTGTTCAGCCTGCGAGAACCCACGCGGGTTTTCCACCAGACGGCGAAGGTTCTGCCGGGTCGCGTTGTCGGCATTGCCGCCTGAACCGGTTGACGCGGCGCGCAATTCAGCGCGGCTCACTGCGCTCTGAACACGCTCGGCCTTGCTCATGCGCGACCATAGATCGCGTGCGGTTTTCATCGCAGCAGAGCCAGCCTGAGCATCACCCATCAGCACGTCTTGAGCGGATGGGTTGGCCACGAGGTCGTCAATAGCATCAATTATTTCTGAGACGGCACGATTGTTCGACTTGTTGCCTGGAACGAAGCCGTTGCCCGCCACCTTGCGGAGAGTGTCGAGGCCAGAAAGGGTGACATTCTGCCCCTGCAAAGCCTCCAGACGGCGCACGACAGCTGCGGCACCCGGCTGAAGCGCCGGGTCATAGCCAAGGTCGGTTAGCTTCTGCGTTATGGCCGTATTGACGCGATCGACTGCGTTGGGAGTGAAAATGACGCCCGCGTTGTCGGCCTGCTGATAAGCTGCCTGTCCTGCTGCGCGGAGTTCATCAATCGAAGGGATTGCTGCATTGGTCGCCCGGTTTGCACCGATGCGGGCTACAGCGCCGCCGGCAGCGCCCGTAGCGGCACCGGTTCCGGCGCCGAACAAGGCGTTGCTGATGCGTTCGTTCGCCCCCCTGCCCTCGCCCGCACCGTAGACCGCACCATAGGCTGCCCCCTCAGCCGCACCGCGACCCATTAGGCTACCGATGGTCGGGCGAGCACCCTGAAGCAGAGAAACACCCGCCTTTGCCAAAGGCGCGGCTGTAGCCAAGCCGCCGGCTACTGCGCCAACCGTCGAAGCAACCGGCGAACGGTCTTCGCGACGACGGGTCAGTTCAGCCTCAACCTGCATTTTCTCATCATAGGCTCGGCCGATATCAAAGCCATCTCCGCGCATCCAATCGCCTGCTGCTCGGAAAGGCGCGCCAACGGCAGAGGTGATTTCGTCGGAGAAAGGAATACCGCGCATGACGCTATCAGTGGCATCCCCAAATGCGTTAGTGCCGCGTACAGCCTCATAGGCGTCCGCTTCTGCGGCAGGAGAAAAACCGTCCTGCACAGGTGCGGCCTGTTGTGACGCCTCAGCCCGACGACGGCGAGCGCGGGCAATGGCAAGGGCGCGCTGCTGTTCTGGCGTCATCGGAACATCGCCTTCTCTTCGTCCGTCATGTATTCCCAATCGGCTGGATCGACGCCCTCAGGAACGGCGTTCGGGTCCATTGGCGCATTGCCGCCACTTGCTGCCAACGCGCGTTCCTGCGCCACCATCTGTGCTGGAGACATGCCCGACTCGATTGCGGCGACCGCGCGCTCACGGGCCTTCCGCTTATAGGCAATGACCTCCGGGCCATCTCCAGGCTGGGGAAGATAGGTCTTCCCGTAAAGCTCCTGCTCCGGCACCGTGATCGCCGCGCCAGTATCTTTGCGGAGGATCGCCTGAAGGAACTCGTCGCCAGCAGCCTTGGCGACCTGATAGTCTTCGTCCTGAGCACGTCCACGGACAATTCCGGTTGGGTCATAGTCGAGCGCGCGGTCGCCCAAGCTGGTCAGGTTCTGCTCCAATGCGTTGATCGTCGGCAACGCACCGCGAGCACGGGTTGAATAGACGTTGTCCTTGGACTGGCCTTCGGTGAACGGCTTGTTCTGAACTCCCGCCCCCTGCACAACGCGGATGCCGCCCTGTCCGTCAGCCTCAATAGCCATGCCGGAGGGCGGATTGACGGGATAGAACCGGCCGTCAGGACCGAATTGCCCACCGGGCACGCCAAATGCGGCGGCTTCTTCCGGCGTAGCCCTGCGGAAGCCCTGCTCGCGCTGGTTTGGCGCGGCCATGAACTCGCCGGTGTTCTCGTTGAAGATGTATCCGCCGCCCACATTGGTGAAACGCGGGCGCGGATTTCGCATCTGATCCAGCTCGAGTTGAGCGCGTTCCATCTCAATACGGCGCATAGGGTCGTTGGCTTCCTGCTGCTGCCGCATCTGCTGCTCTAGCAAAACACCTGCAATTTGCCGCTCCTGTGCCGATGCGTATGGATTTGACAGCGCTTCCATGACGGCCGGGTTGATGCCGCCGCCTGGCGAGGGCAAAGCACGCGGGTTCATGCCGGCCATCTCTTCCATCGGGAACATAGCCTGTGCAACGCGCTCTACGGGCGCTACAGGACGATCCTGGACGGTCTGCGGTTCAGGGAGCATCGGTGCCGCCATCGGCTCTGTTGCCTGCGTCTCGATAGGCGCGAGTGCCGTCGCTTCGACAGGCGGGACGCCGCCCATGTTCGGATTGGTTGCCCATTCCGGTGCGATGTTCGGGTCAGGTGGCGCACTTGCTGCCCCACCGATGATGCCGGGATTGATGATCGTAGGACCACGAGCCATCTGGCCGCTTGCCATGGCTTCATTGGCCCCGACAGCAGACGTTGGCGCAGCGCTTGCAAGATAGCGCTGCGCCCGGCTTAAACGATGCTCTTCAGCAGGGCGCAGGAAGTTGTTGACGATAGCCGCAGCCGCTGTTGGAGTGTCCTTCGCAGCGAAGATTGATTGCGCGGCCCGCGCTTCCGGCCCTTGAAGTTCGGACATCATGAAATCGAGCTGTGCGTCGATGTCATTTGGTGCAACGCCGCGTTCGGCAACATATGCTTCATAGGCGCGACGGCGAGGGCCGGTAAGCTGGTACAGGCCATAGCCGCCACGCGAGCCGGGCACGAGCGGTTCAATCTCGTTGATGCCGGGGTTGAGGCCGCTTTCATCGCGAAAGTTCATCACGAAGGCATCGGCAACGTGCTCCGGCAACCCGCGCTGGACAAGGCCAGACCGGATATAGGACGCCGTTTCGTCGCCGTGCGCGGAAGCTACTCGATTGCTTGCCACATCGCCCATGTTCGGACGTGCCGCTGTAGGTGCAGCACCACCAGCAGGAGCCGGCGCAGCCGGGAACGCGCTTGCTGAGCCGCCCATGCCGCCAAGCATCGACGCAATGCGTTGCTGGCTTGCCGTGGCGTTCTCCTGCTCGGCGCGCTCTGCACGGCCTTCACGGATCTTGCCCGACGCGACGTTCGCCATACGGGCAAGACCTTCAGCCCAATGGCCTACCGGCGAGGTGTCATAGCCCTGCGCCATCAGCGCTTCGGCAATCTCACGTTCGCGCGCGATCTGGTCAGGCGTCTTGCGAGAGCCGCCCGCGCCCCAGATGAAAGCTTCCATGGGGTTTGCAAGCGCCATCAGTGAACCTTCCCGTAGTCAACGCGGTAGAAGCCGGACGGGTCTTTGACACGCGCCTCTGGCACGTCTCCCGCCATGACGCCCATCAATCGCTGCTCGCCACCCTTCATGCGGTACGTGTAGATCGGCGTTCCGCCGTCAGTTGCGCCGACGCGGCGAATGTCGGTCTTCAGGCGTTCGTCAGAGAAAGGAAGCGCGCCAATAAGGGCCGACCCGAGTCCGAACAAGCCACCCATCTTTGCCTGCGATGCCTGCAAATCCGCCTGATATTTCTGGTTGACCAAGCCTGTGTAATCGACACCGCCAACGCCTGTCTGCGGCGTAGCGCCTGACTGCTGTGCGGGGTTGGCGACCTGCGAGCCGGAAAGCAGCGCGGAGAGTTCGTTGATTGGCTGGTTGCGCGACGTGAGCGCTTCGTTGAACGCCTGCCCTCGGCTCGTGAGCGCAAGCTGGTTCATCTGGTCGGTGTTGGCATTGGTCAAGCGCTGCATTTCGCTATTCCATGCCGCCGTACCGGGACGAAGGCCGGAATTGATAAGCTGCGTGCGAACGCGCTCCTGTGCCTGCTGCTGCTGCGGAATGATGCGCTCGGACGCGAGGTCATATGCCCAATTGGCCGCGTCCTGATTGTCGAACTGGAACGGCTCGTTCAGATACTCCCGCATCCGTGCAGACTGGTCGTTGGCAAGCCCAGCCATGTTGCCCTGAGCCGCCGTCGTGTCGTCAAAGATGGCCTGAAATTCGGGGTTGTAGCTCGTCGTCTGCGAATAGCGCGGCGTAGTGATCGTGCGCCCCTGCGAGTCCACGAAGCTGTCTTCGCCTGCACGGCTATAGTTGACGCTGCCCCATGGGTTGACCTGGTCAACCATGTTCAACTGCTGCTGCGTGATGGCCGTATCGCGGTTCATCCCGGACTGAGCCTGTGCGGTCGCTACGGGATCGGGTGCCTTCGGTGTCTTCATTTGTATCGCCAGTCCTCTTTCAAGACGCCGACTAGAAAGCCGTCGCGGCCTTCTCCGAACAGATTTTGCCTCAAGCCCTCTAGCCGCCCGCCCATGCGTTCAGCCAGCCTCACAACGGTGGGGTTCTCGGTCGTTGCGCTGATGCGAATGCAGCCAAGCTGCCCAAAGACGTATCGATGAACTTCACGGAAGAATTGCCGGTTGAACGCCCTTGCTTCCCCCGCAACGGTGGCCTCTATGTCTGGCCCTGTGAAGCAGTTGAACACCACGCCAGCGATGATTCCTCCGTCGCGCTCAATCCCCATGGCTGTGAATGGCGGAACGATAATCGACCCAACGCGCTCACCCACAAACCGGGCAACGCGCGCGTCATCAACGATCTTCAAGTGACGATATCCGCGACCTGATAAGTGAACTCGGTGCGGATCACCTCCGCGTCCAGAGGGACGAGAGAGCCGCTTGTGACCTGAAGCGAGACAGACACCGCGTACCCTGCCCCACCGACCGACTGCCAGCGCTGGTTGATCACGTCAGGGGCAACCGTGCCCCATGTCGATTGTCCCCACGTAGCCGTTCCCCACTCATTGCCCGTACCAGCCACGGAAGCGCTGGGAGCAGCCGGCAAGGTCTGATCGAAATCAGTCTGGAACGCGACAAGCTCTTCAATCGAAAACCTCGCCCGAACGATGGCGCGAGCAAGCTGGCCGATCTTCAGCGATGCAGGCGAGCCCAAATCCTCAAACAAAGGCATGTATGAGCCCGTATAGGGCTCGCTATCATCCAGCCCCGAGATATTGGCAGCGAACACACGCCCCTCAGTATCGCCCATGTAGAGCTGGCCCTGAAAGACCTCCATGCAGATCGCGCGCCAGTTGGTGTATCGAGCCCATGCTCCTGTGCGCGAATTGGCGACGAACAAGACCGGCTGGCCCTCTCCTATCGTCGGCGGGGAGACGCAAACCATCTGGCTTTCGGGCCAGATTTCGCAGTTCCAACCCTGAAGGCCGCGAAGGCGCGTTGCTTCGTTCCAGGCGTCCTCAATCGGGTAGGACACTGCAGAAGGCGAAAGCGCCGCGTAGTCTCGCTGAATGGCCTGCGAGAGCGGTACAAAACCGATAGACGTAGCGATGACCAGATCGCCGCCAGCCCTGATCCAGCCCTTGTTCCCAAGCGGCCGGCCGATGCGATAGACGCCCACCTTCGACCACGATGCCGCTTCGGACGGATCGTCGCCCTGGTAGACGGCAACCTCGCCCTCGGTCGTGATGAACACGCATTGTTCCGACAGGCCACCCGACGAGCCGCTATCGAGCGACCACGTAGCGCCGAACAGAAGCGAGCCGCCGCGCTGGAAGATGCCGCCCAGCGGGAACTTGACCAATTCGCCGCCGATCTGATCGACTGGCAGATACCAGACATCAAGGCTGTCCTTCTGGATGAAGAAAAGCCGGTTTTTGTAGGCCCAGACGAAAGCAAGGTCGGCAGTGGTGAGCGTTTCCGGCGAAGGGAACGAAACTCCCGGCACGACAGTCGTATCAACGCCTGCGGACGTTGCCGCACCCGCCACACTGCCCGTAAGTGCCTCGTTGTCCTGAAACGTGCCTGTCACGTCAGTGAGCAGTAATGCACCCTCACCCGGCGCGCCTTCCACCACCTCATAGACAATGCCTGTCGCGCCTGAAGTGCCGCCCGTAACGAGTTCACCCGATGCGAAATCCCCCGTCCCTGCGTCATAAGAAAGCGCCGAAACACCCCCTTCAACGTTGGGATAGAACGCCGCACCGTCATAGATGAAGCCGGTGCTCTCCCCATTCACACCGACAAGGAAGATGCCGCCTGTCGTGGCAAACTGGACCACGATCCAGTTGCCGCCAGTCGCGCCCTCATACACCTCGAAATAGCCGAGTGTCGAATTGTCGCCCAGCATGTCGTCTATGTCGGTGATCAGGTCGTCGCCATCTTCCGTGCCGAGCGTGTAGTTGATCGGCGTGACGATGGTCGTGATGTCGTAGATGGTGGTTTCGGTCGCGCCGAATAGCTGCTGCTGATTGCCGACGACGTAGGAAAACAGCGCCGTCGTATCGAGGGTTCCGTCACCCAGCGTCGCATAGATTTCCTTGCCCCGGCGCAGTATGACCGATGTTGAGGTCGGAAAGAAGTTGTCCAGGACCGCCGCGCCCTGACCCATCCCCTGCCCTGCCGGGTTGGCAAGGTTGCGGTTGGCAATCCATCCGCTCGTGGGAGCGGGGAAAGCCTTCAGCCTTGCCGTACGCGGCTTGGTAGCCGGAGCGGGACCGCCGCGCATCAGCCGAGGCTTCCAGGATAGCTAGGGTAAACGTCCCCGGGCATGCGCGATGGGCCGGTTTTCAGGAGGCGCGGCCCCTTGTCCTTTCCAATGGCTTGCATCTCTGCGATGTCGAAGTTCTTCTCGTCGTCGGCATAGGCAAGCTGCTTTTGCGCGCGCCAGCGCCAGATGACCCCGAGCGTGATCAGACGCTCATCCAGAACGAACTCATCGTCATCAGCCGTGAACTCGCTCTTGAGCGCGCCGTTCGTAGCGCGGGCATAGTTCTTGCTGATGTAGTAGAAATTGGCCTCATCACCCGTGCTGGGTGCAGGGTAAATCTGGAACTGACCGCCAAGAATGATCCACGAGCCGGGCGAAGCGATGCCGAGCCCGTTGTTGAAATCAAACCACTGGTCCAGATCACGAGCGGGCGTGTATCGCCACGTCTGCCAGTTGGCCGAATTGATCGATGCCGACTTCGGCAAGCGGTCGTAATCGTCAGGCAGGTCAAAGGCGATGGTCGTGCCGTCGCCGTTGATCGTGAACAGCTTCGTGAGCGCCTGCCAGTCATGCGCAGCCACAAGCGAGCGTGCGACCTCATTCGCGAGGTCTACAAGCTCAAGCTCGAAGGGAGTGGTAGCCGACAGAAAAACTGACGGCTTCCGCCCGATGAGCCGGATGGCTGCTGACTGGAGGGCGCTCGCGATGGTCATTTATTTGCCTTCCCCGGCAAGCTCACGAGCACTGGACAGGAGCGTTTCGCGCGAAGGGTTGCCGCGCGGCGTCTCGCCAGTCTTCTCCTTGAGCCAGGCCTTGATTTCGCCTTCGTCCATGGCGTCGAACTGGTCTTCGTCCTTCGCCTTGTTGGCTGGCTTCTTCGCCTTCTCGGCGGCTTCCAGACGGGCCTTTAGCTCTTCGATTTCCTGGGCCTGCTTGGTGACGAGGGCCGAGCCCTTGGCATTGTCGATGTAGCTCTGCGCCTGGTTCTTCAGGTCGCGGCCACCCATGCCGAGGTTCTTGAGTTCGTTGCCGTCCAGCGCTGCGAGGGCTTCCGCCGTGTGGATCTGCAACGCCTTCAGCTCAAGGCGCTTGCCCTGCGTCAGGAACGGCAGTTCTTCGAGCGGCGTGCCTTCCTGCACCTGCTGACGGTTCTGCTTGAAGCGGCGATACTGCTCGTTGAAGCGCATCGCATAGGTCTGCTCTTCCGTGCTGCCATCGGGCATGGTGACCGTACGGCAATAGGCATGAGCCGGGAACACACCGACATGCTGGCGGTTGCCGGCCATGCGGACTTCCACCACCTCAATATCGTCAAAAATCGGTCGGCCAGCCTCGCGGGACTTGGCTTCGTTCTTGCGGGAGTGCGTCTTGAATACGGGCACTACGCGGGCGTCATTTGCGTCCATGTCGGTCGTTCCTGTCTGAGAGGGTGCGGGAAAAGAAAAAGGCGGCTCGAAAGCCGCCTCTCATGTTCGGTTGGAGCCGCTTAAAGCGCCGTCTTGCGCGCCCAGAAGTACTCACCACTGGCAACGCCAGCGATGGGCGCATTGAAGCCACCGGCACCGGCAGCGGCGGTCTGTGCCGGCTCGGTGATGGTAACAGCGGTGCCGGGGGCAGACGCCGCAGCGATTGCCGCAGAAGCCTGGACCCACTTGTAGAGATGGCCGTCGTCACCAATGACGGCAGCGCCGAGCTGTGGCGAAGGAACGCTACGGCCTGAGTCCCAATAGGGAAGGCCGTCGTTGTAATCGAGGTCGGCCCCGAGAGAGGGAGTGATTGCGAAAGGCATGTCAGCCTCCTTGTTTCACGATGAAGGGAAGAGCGGGCCGGAGCCCGCCCGATTAGCTGGCCGTGTCGGAATCGAACAGAACGGCGTTGAACAGCGGGTTGGTCATGGTCATTTCGCCCATCCAACCGATGTACTGCGCGATGGCGTCCTGATTGATCGGCTTCTGACCGTCGCCCTCGAACAGCTTGTCGAAGTTGCGGTTCGGGTTGTACCGAATGCGCAACGTGTCGGTGTTGAGGAAGTAGGTCGTGTTCGCCGGCATGTTGGAGCCATAGCCGCCGTCCAGAACGATTTCGACCTGACGACCCGCGCCGACATACTGAAGCGAGCGGAAGCCGACCGAGCCGAGGCCAGAACTGTTCGTCACGCGCTGGATTTCCATCACGGACGCCTCGTAGGCGGCGTAATGTTCCGGCGAAGCGATGATTAGATCGGGAGCCTGACGGCCACGGGTGCGCGCCTGGATGATGGTGTTGTACATCGGGCGAACAGTGGTCGAATTGACCTGCGTGCCGATGGTGGGGAAGTCCGTGTCGGCATCGTAGGAACCGGTGCGCCAGATGGCATAGTCGGCACGGCTGATGCCGCCGTAGACACCCGCGTCATTCACCTGCGGAACAGCCGCGCGAAGGCCGGTGAGCTGCTTGCCGCCGTCTTCGGTGCCATCCCCATGAAGCGCCTGGTCCATGGTGTCCATGAGCGAGCGCTCGGCAGCGTCCATGTAGGACGCCATGATGTCCATGATCTGGTTTTCGCCCTCATTATTGAGGATTTCTTCCATAGTCAGGGAGATCGGAACGGCGACCATCTTCGGGACGAAGTAGGCGTCGTTGAACAGTTCGATCGGCGTGTTTTCGAGGAAATCATACCCCGAGTACCACTGAGCGTCCTGCTTGGCGATCTGAAGCGTCTCGCGAATACGCGGGCCGCTATATGCACGCCACAAGCCCTTGCGCTGAAGGACGTTGAGAAGTGCGTTGTTGTCGGACACGAGGTCCTGATATCCCCGCGAACGGTCTTCGAGAGCCGTCGAAAGGATCTGCTGATAGTGTGCTACCGGATTGATCGGCATGAGGGTGCTTCCTTGTTAGCCCGCTCGCTTGAAAGCGCGTTCCAGGGCTTCACGAGTTGATGATGCGGGCGCTTTGCGTGTGACCGGGTTTGAGCCGGCGGACGGTGCGCCTGAGATGGACTTCTGCCCTGCCGGGTTGAGCGGAGCGGGCTGTGCAGGAGCCGGATCAACCGGCGAAGTGGAAGCCGTGGCTGGGGCGGGGTTGAGCCGTTCCGCCAGTTCGTAGGCTTCCGAAAGGTCGTTGGTTCGTCCCGACTTCAGGAAGAACTCAATATCCGTGGACAGTTCATCGAAACGCGGGTGGTCCTTGGCAAACTGCTGGACCTTGGTGAGCGTTTCGGTCTGTCGCTGGGTTTCAATGGTCTTGGTGACGCCGCCGAGCTGCTGCTTGAGCTGCGCAATCTCGCTCTTGAGATTGGAGATCGTGCTGTCGCGCTGCGCTTCGACCTGCTCGGGTTTCTGACCCATGATGTGCTGCGCCACGGCGCGAAGAGAAATGCCGAAGTGATCGGCAACTTTCTGGAACCCCTCAATGGGGTTGCGCTCGAAGGCCTTCTCAAGCTCCACGACCTGCTTCAGGCTCTCATGCACGCCCTCGCGGCCATTCTTGCGGGCGAGCTCGTCATATTCCCGCACGAGGTCATAGCGCTCGGCGCTTTCCTTGTACTTCTGGTGGCCCTGCTCAAGCTCGCGAATGGCGCGGTGGACTTCAGCCTTGACCGGCTCGGGTGCGGTTTCCCATGCCGTCTTGGCATCTGCCGAAAAACGGCTGGGGGCCTCGCTGTGCGGCGTTTTGGCCTGCGGTGCGGCTTCTGACTTCGGAGCGGCCTGCTGCGCGCTGGTAGCTTCCTGTGCAGGCTTGTCGCCTTCTTTAGGAGCGAACTTGCCATCCTCTGCGCGGGTGCGCTCTGCCTTGGCTGCTTCCGGCTTCGCATCAGCCTTTTCCGGTGCTGCCTTGTCGGCAACCTTGGCCTCCGTCTTCGGCTCCGTCTTCGCCGCTTCCTTCGCCTTCAATGCCTCCTGCGCGCGCTTGATCGCATCGCCGGCAGACTTCGACACATCTTCCTTGGCGGGTGCTTCCGGCTTCGGCGCGACGGGCGTCTGTGAGCCGAGAGGCGAGGTTTGCGTCGGTGCTTCGGCCGAGATTGGCGCAGCATTGTTTTCAGCGGGCGCAGGTGCGCCGCCGGCGAGGGCTTCGTCGGTCATGGTGTTTCCTGTCTGAGAGGATTGCGGTTAGGCGTTGAGGCGCGCCTTGGCCTTTTCCAGCGAAGCCCTGATGCCCGCCCTATCGACGGTCGGCTTCTTCGTGTCGGGCTTGTCGTTGCCCAATTCGATGCAGCCATGCGCCTTGGTCACGCGGCGAAAGGCTGACTTGCTGTCATAATGCTGCCCGTCGCAGGGATGCTGCGCGGCTGGCATGGTGTCCAGGCTGATCATCGGGCACGGCAGTGATGAGCGGGCAGGCTCATGTTCCTCAATGCGGCGATAAACCTGCCGACCGTCCGAAAGGGTCTGCCAAGCATAACTCATTGGTCATCTACCCAAGGCGTCTGTGAGCGGAGGGTATCGCCGCTACGGCTATCCCAAGAGTTTAAGGAGGCAACTGCAATGACACCGAAGGCAAATGCGAGTAGTCCTACAACGACGCACATGATCACGGCGCAGGCTCCCACGGCGAACCATCCTCGTTCTGCAAGATGACGGGTGCAGCGTTCTCGGCAATCGTGATCGGCGCGCCGAGTCCATTGTCTGCGATGGTCATCAGCGGTGCATTGGCCTCGACGGGCGTAACGGGAACGCCGCCCGCCTCTACGATGACAACCGGAACGCCGTTCATTCTGCCGGCTCCTGTGCCTTCTGCGCATTCATGGCCGTCTGCTGCTCGAATGAACGTTCTGACTGGTCTGCCTGCTGTGCAGCCATGCTGGTCTTGAGCGCAGCGTCGATCTGCATACGCTCGATTTCCATGGCCAGCTTGCGCATCTCAAGGTCGCCCTTCTGCGCGTCCCGCTGCATGGTGGCTCTAATCTGCTCAAGCCTTGCTTGGCTCTCCTGCTGCTTGGCCTGCGCATCAAGTGACTTCAACTGAATGTCAGCATCCGCCTTGGCCGTCTCAATCTGCGCCTTCAGTTCCATTTCCTGCTGACGGGCCTGTGCATCTGCCTGCTTGGACTGCATGTCAGCCTGAAGCCGCTGCTGCTCCATCTGCATCTTCTGCTGTTCGATCTGCTGTTGGGCCTTTGCCGCGTCGGCCTCTGGATTGGCTTGAGGCTGCTGACCCATGGCCTTCATCTGCTCTGCGAACTCATCAATGGACGTATCCATCTCACGTCCAGCACGGAACTGTGACGCCACATACTTGAGCGTGTCGCCCATAAAGCCAGCCGACTGAGGCACCATCTGAACGGTAGGTATTGCCTGCGCTAGGAAGCCACCAACCGCTGTAATGAACTCCGTGGCCCGCTGCTTTTGCGCGTTCTCATCTGGGGCAATCGTGCTGTCCGTCTCAATATCGAGAACAAAAGCCTTGATCTTGTTATCCCGCAGGAACTCCATGACCTGCTCAATGGTCACCTGCTCCTGAAGCTTTGTTGCCTGCTGGCCTAGCTGCTCGATCTGCTGCGTGGCCTGCTGAAGCATCTGCTGGGCTTCTTCAGGGTTGCCCTGCGCCTGCTCCATCGAAGCCGGGTCGCTCTGGATTTCCTCGATCTTGGCGCTGATGGCCTGTGCCTGGTCCTCAAGCGCCTTGACCTGCTTCCTGATCTCGGAGTCGGTCGGCAACTCCATCTGGCTCATGTCCAGAAGGGTCTTCTTGTCGAATTCCTCGGCAGCAATCTCGGCTGCGATGCGGACCAGATCGCGGGCGACGCGGATAAGTTCACCCTGCTTGTCGCGAATACGGACCGAGCCGTACTGGCTCTTGAGCTGCTGTGCCCCGAGCGTCTCGCTGGCCTCGGTTGACCCGCGCATGATATCGCTGAGGCCCATGATCTGATAAACGTCATCGATGATCTGCCGGCGAAGCTCGACAAGCCCCGTCACGACATTTGCGATCATCTCAATCGGCAGCCAGATAATCGGGTCACCACCCGTCGCCCCGAACGCCGCCCAATTCGACACGGGCACAAGCACCTGGCGCTCATCGTTCGACTTGATGGCCGCTTCGATGGCGTCTCCGACCTCGGAGATACCCGCAGGATAGAAGCCGCGAACCTTGATCGCGTCGGCCAGCGCATGGATGCGGCCGGTCAGCTCGTTGATTTCCTCAAGCTGGTCCTTGTAATAGACCATGTCCGGCACAGGAACGAGCGAGCGGCGCTGCACCGTGGCATAGGCAGGCTTGGGGCACGGGAAGAAGCCTTCCAGCTTCAGGTGCGGCTTGCCTTCCTCAAGAACGTCCTCATGGCCTTCCGTGACCCAGACGACCTTGTCCTCGGTCTTTGACCAGATTTCCCAGATGCCGACCTTTTCCTCGCTGTCGGCTGCACCGCGCTCCTTGTCCTCACGGCGGATGACGTAGGCAAACTCACTTGCGGCCTCTTCAGACAGTTTGAACCGCTTCTTCACCTCTTCCTTGGTCATCCAGCCGCGACGGGCGACCCATGTCACCTCAGGCCATTTGCGGGCCGGGTCGTGCAGGAAATCCTTGCGGTCCAGATGTTCGATCCAGATGCGTTCTGAGTCCTTGCCGCTCTCGCTCTTCGTCTCGTACCGGACCCACGCCGCGCCACGCCCGACCACAGCCAGGTCATCGCGCAGTAGCAACATCACCTCATCGATGCAGGTGAGGTCGAACGCCACAATGGCCGTACGCTCAAGCAGTTCCGAGGCCACGCGATAGAGCGGCCGGCGATCCTTGAACTTCGGCACAACGACAGGCACAGGCGGACGAGCATAAATGGATGGGCCGAGAACCTGCACATTGGCCCAGAAAAGCTGGAACTCGCGATCACGACTGGAATTCGACAGCTTGCCAAGGTCCGAATACAAGGCATCGATGTTGTCGGCCTTGCCCTGATAGTCGTCAAACGCCTTCTCGGCATCAGCGATCATCGCCAGCCAGCCGCGAGCGCTCTTCGGCTCGTCGCTGTCCGTGCCGTAAGGGGTTTCGTCAGCCATTGTGGCTCCTAAATCTTGATCCTGCCCCCGCGCGGCTCAGATGGCGGCGGAATGCGGAACTTGCCCGGTGGCGGGACATGCGGCTTCTCGACAATCGGGTCGATGATCGTGCGCCAGGACATGGCGAGGTATCGAAAGGCATCAGCCAGATGCGACGACCAGTCGTGAACTTCACTGGCCTTGAACGCCTTCTTCTCGTCGTCCCATTCGCGTCGGTACTGCTCCAGGGCTGCAATACCCTGATCTTCAGTCCTCGGGTGGAACACACACCGTGCAAGCGTCTGGCGGGCAGCATTGACGCCGTCCAGCTTGGTCGCCATTGGCACGAGTTGAGGATTGAGCCCGAAGCTCTTCATTGTTTCGACGCGGGTGCGACCTGTGCCCCACTCCTTCACCTTCGCGTCATGCGGGACAAAATCGATGCCAGGCTTCCAGCCATGCTCTTCAGCACGCTTGGCAACAACATCAGCGTAATGATCAAGGCCAACACCGGATGCCGAATAGCAGTCGAGAATAAACACCTGAGTGCCAACCACCTGAAACCACCAGATGGACGTGTCATCCCTTACGCCGATGTCCCATGCGCGATGCACCATGCGGTCGGGGCGGGCTTCGATCTCGTCAATGCGCCCTTCCTGACGAACCTTGACCATCTCGCGAGCATAGAAAGCACCGAGGATTGCGGCATTGAAAGAGCACTCGTATTCCTGCTCATACTGAGCGCGACCGATATCCTCGCCGTACATCGAAATGTAATCAGTGTGGAGGATGTCCTCCAACTCGGCGTCCGTGAAACGCTTTGTCTCGTGGACCGATGAGACTTCAGCGAACCAAGCGTCATTCCCCTTCGCCATGTCGAACATAGACTTAGCGTGGTTGCGTCCGCGAGGCGTAGTGATGAACGCTGCCCAACCATCGTTTTCGCGCATCATTGGGCTGATGTAGCCCCACGACGCGGGGTTACAGAGCGCCCATTCGGAAAAGACCACACCTGCAACGCCAGCACCAACTAGGCCGTCATATCGGTCGGACCCAATAACCTGCCAAGTTGACCCATTCTTGAACCGAATGAACATTTCCTGGTCATTCGTGTTCTCGCGAAGTTCAGGAGGGAAAGCCTCGTCTATCCGCCTTTTCCCTGTATGCGGGCTGACTGCGTTCCATATCGCCTTGCGAGCCTGCGCGTACTCGGGAAGGCAGTGCCAGTAGGTCGCCACACGTTTATGCGCTTCAACAGCCGTGTGGTGAAGAATGACATCATCCTTGCCCCAACGTCGGTGCGCGATTTCAATGACCCGCTTCTTCCCTTCGTTTTGCAACGCATTCCATAGTGGAAACTGATAGCGCCTCGGCTGCCACCGGTTAGGCAGTTCAATTGTCGGCAAGGGTGAACTGCTTCACGACGACTTGCAGCGGGCCACCATCCTCGCCCGTTACCTGCATGGGAAGGAGCTTCGGATAGATGCTAGTCCAGAATGCTTTCTCGTTCTCAGGCGCTTCCTTCGCCCATGCCGCGAGACGTTCGCCGCCACCAAGCTCTTCCGCCGCGAAGGCGATGGCATCCTTGGCCGCGCGAGTGGTTTTGTTTGGAGAACCCTTTGGCCGGCCAGCACCACGACGGGTGAGATTTCCGGCCTCTATTTTATTGGCCATGATTTGCTCAACTCGTTTGGCGGGGTTCTCTCTCCCCGCGTATCTGATGCGCGCTGGATTGCGCTGGTGCTAATTGCGTAACTACTGTATTGTGTCTCTGTAGCTACGGAGATTGATATGGGATTGCAGCACTGGAAACGGCGGGAACTGCCGCAAGAGCGGGCCGAAAAACGGGCGACAGAGAAGCGCGCGTTTGATGCCCAAATACAAATTGGGTTAGCTCGGCAAAAGCCCGGTCCTAAGCCTTCTGGCAATGCTAAGCAGCTATTAAGCCTACGTCTTGACCAGGATGTGATCGCGAAGTTCCGCGCTACAGGCCCAGGCTGGCAGGCTCGAATGAACGATGTCCTGAAGGCCGCGAAGGTCTAGCCAGCTAATGGCTGCTTGTGTTGGGGGCTAGTGGGCGCGTCGAGGCCAGCAAAACCGGTAAACGTAGTCTATGCGCTCCCAATGCAGACGGTCGTCGCCATAGACCTCGACAAGCTGTCGCTCGACAAAGGGCCAGAACGGATGCCGCTCCCAATCTGAAAGTGGCTGAACGCTCATTCTCGCCTCTCTGTTGCCCTTGTGGGGTGGAACGGGACGCTAGGCAGCCTTGCTGGCCTGACGTGGTTTCGCACCCGCGATGAGAACGGCCCCGTTGTCCTGAGGGACGACAATCACATCCGTGAGTTCGTGCGAGATGATGCGGGCGTTGTCGTCAGCCTCAGCGAGCGCCTGCTTCAGTTCACCTACCGTCGCACAGAATTTCATGGCGGCTCTCCGTATCTGCTTTGCCCTGATAGGGCTGTGAAAGGTGCGAGGCGACCGGACATTTGGCTTTGCAGGTTCACCATGTCCCGGAGGCTAACCGCTTTCGCTAACCCTGCCTTGACCTGCCCCGCATGTAGTTCCCACCAGTGTCCCGCTTGAAGCTAAGATGCTGTTTCGT
>FLYM01040647.1_pt3 | contig 18014 bp, 20 predicted proteins | sample 1122581 | NCBI WGS metagenome assembly FLYM01 (sample SAMEA4346789, study PRJEB14843) | hot springs metagenome | biome: Terrestrial Biome; feature: Habitat; material: Sediment | place: India | collected 2012-06-12 | depth 1760 m
TTATTTGAAGCCGAAGTTAAAAAACTCATCGATGAGGGGCGTGCGCTCGCAAGGGAAGTTCTTGAGAAAAACTTTGAGTCGGTGATGGTCCCGATGTCTAAGGCTCTTGCTGAGAAGGGGACTTTGAATTTCGAAGAGATGCAGCCATTTTGGGATAATGCTCAGATGGTCAGAGCAGCCGAGAAGTCCACTCCAAGTTGGATGTTTCGAGCCAAACAAAAAGTCAGAGATCTGTTCAGCTCGAGATCGCCGAGAAGCGATCGAAGAGAAGGTGTCTTTAAGTCCCCTGATTTGGTCCCTGAAAAGGTTGCAGACATTGAGGCATTAACAAATGAGCGTAAAGAAAAGCTTTATAGCGAAGTGCCAGCGCCTGAAAATATTCCGGTGTTTGATGAAGCTGAATTTAGATTAATGCCAAAGGCCATCACCGAAAATTCGTGTGATGACCTGCTTAAAGGCGCTTAAAAAATATTATTCGGTCACACTGTTGTAGCGGCGATCCACGATTTTAGGTGCTTCGCCCCAACCGATTTCAGTGTCGATAAAGTCAGTTACTCTTTTGTCTTTAGGACTGTTGGCTTTTGGTTTTTGACCAAATCCTTTTCGACTGAGATCTGCTTGCAGGCTCCCCGACTCTTGGTGATTTTCTTCGATCATTTGATTGAAATTGATCTTTGCGGGGGCGTGTTTCTCAAACTCCGCAAATGCAGAAACCGAGGTGCCAAGCATCGCAAGTGAAATCATAAGGTTCATCATTTGGGCTTTCATAAAGACTCCTTTTAAAATTCAAAGTTCTTGAGAGATACAATGTGCAAGGGCTGTGCTTGAAAAATACGGCTCAATTTCAATATATGGGATTTGAGGTCTTTGGGCTGCCACTCGCCCAACACCTCCCCGTTCACGCACACAGCTGTATAAACTTTTGACACCTTGACTTAAGGCATCATAATCAGGTACCCCTTAGCCCCTATGGCATCTAAAAAATCGAATTATTTTCCCTTGAGATTCAACCTCAATGAAGTGGGGCCCGAGCCCAGAGAGTTCAACACTGAAAGAGCCCACGGTGAGCTTAATTCATCGCTTGAGGACCTTATTGGTGATGAGGATTATAAATTAATCCTTTCTATTGAAAAGGTTGGGAACGCCTATCTGATGAAAGGCGACGTTCAAACCAAACTTCCTTTAATTTGTTCAGATTGCGGGGGTGAGTATTTACACCCGATTGATCGTCATTTCGAAGAGCTTTTAGTGATCCAAGAGACTTATCAAAAAGGTGATCATGCCTCAAAAAACAATCACGCCCATGAGTGGCAAACAGAGGGTCCTGACTGCATTTATTTAGAAAGCCCAACCGTTCACTTAGGTGAGCTGATGCATGAACAGATCGCTCTTTTAGAGCCCTTCAGACCACAAGGTGATGTGGATCCAAACCACCACTGCGAAGATATAAAATCAATCAAGCGCGATTGGCTGATTCTTGGTGAACAGGATCAGCCTCTTGAAGAGGCAAAGGTGAACCCCTTTAAAGCTCTTGAGAACCTGAAATTAAAGAGTTGATTTCGAAAAAAAATGAGTTAATACTTCTCCACTTTCATGAGGATAACCCACAGAGGATAAAACATGCCAACTCCCAAGAAGAAGACCTCACGGTCAAAAAGAGACATGCGCCGCGCCCACGACTTTCTCGTTCCGCCGGCCGTTCAAAACTGTCCTAACTGCGGTGGAATTTCAAAGCCACACCATGTATGCGCTTCTTGCGGATATTACAAAGGCCGCGAAGTCGTAACGGCAGCGAATTAAGGTCGTCATAGCCATGAATCAAGCTAAGTCCGCAGAAACGCTTTACCGATCAAAAATAGCGGGCACTGGCTCATATCTTCCTCAAAAATTACTGACGAATAAAGACCTCGAAAAGATGGTCGACACCAACGACGAGTGGATTACTGAGCGCACAGGGATTTCCACGCGCCACATTGCCGCCGAAGGCGAATTGACCAGTGACATGGCCCTTGAGGCCTCAAAAATCGCTCTTAAGCGCGCTGGTCTCACTCCCACAGACATCGAAATGATTTTGGTTGCAACCGTCTCAGGCGATCAGGTGATGCCCAATACGGCCTGCGTTTTACAGCGAAAACTGGGCGCAAAAGATTGCATGGCTCTTGATATCTCAGTGGCCTGCACGGGATTTGTTTACGGGATTTCCATTGCAGATCAATTTATTAAAACCGGCCATTACAAAAATATTCTCGTGGTTGCTGCTGAAAGTCTTCATCACTATGTGGATTACACCGATCGAAACACCTGCATTCTTTTTGGGGATGCGGCCGGTGCCTGTGTATTAACTCGGGCGCAGGAAGATGAAGATTCTAAAATTTACTCTTCTCACCTTCACGCCGATGGAAGCATTTCGGATCTGTTTGTGCTCCCTGCGGGCGGCGCTGCGATGCCCTTTAGCCAGGCCGTGCTTGATGACAAACTTCAGTACGTACGGATGAATGGCCGGGAAATCTTTAAACACGCTGTTCGCACAATGAGTAAGGCCTGTGATGAGGCTTTAGATCACAACAACATGAAGGCGGATGAGGTCAGTTGGATCATTCCCCATCAAGCCAATATCAGAATCATCGAAGCTGTTGCCAAACACTTTGGCGCACCGATGGAACAAGTGGTGGTCGAGATCGAGCACATGGGAAACACTTCAGCGGCCACGATCCCAGTTGCCCTTGATAAAGCGATCACCGATGGGCGCATTAAACGCGGCCAAAATATTTTGCTCACTGCATTTGGCGCTGGAATCACCAGCGGCTCTGTCCTTTTGAGGTATTAAAATGTCATTAGCAGCGATTTTTCCCGGTCAAGGAAGTCAACATCCTGGAATGGGCCGTTTTTTATACGATGAATTCCCCTATTTAAAACCTCTCTACGAGGAAGGCTCTGACGCGGCCAAAGTGGATTTAAGACGCCTTTGTTTTGAGGGGGCCGATTCAGATCTGGCGCTGACGGAAAACACTCAGCCGTGTTTACTTTTAACTTCTATGGCCGCTTTTAAAGTTCTTGAAACTGAGTATGGATTTAAACCTTTAGCCTCAGCGGGACACTCTGTTGGAGAGTATGCCGCCGTGGTTTCAGCGGGCGCGCTTTCATTTTTTGACGGAGTGAGAGCCGTGCGCGTGCGTGGTCAAGCCATGCAGTCGGCGGTGCCGGTTGGGGTGGGCGGAATGGCGGCCGTGATGGGATTAGAGCCGGATCAGGTTGAAAAAGTCTGTCAGTGGGCTGAAGAACAAACGGGCCTTAAGCCCCTCGAGCCCGCCAACTTTAATGCCCCTGGGCAAATTGTGATTTCAGGGCGTCTTGAGTTGATTGATTGGATTTCGAAAAACTTTAATCCTCAAATTCTTGGGCAAGAAAAAATGCGAGTGAAGTTTATTCCTTTAAAAGTTTCAGCTCCGTTTCATTGCTCTATGATGATGCCGGCTCAAGAAAAAATGAAAGACGTTTTAAATTCAATGGATTTTAAAGATCCAAAATTCCCTGTGGTGCAGAATGTCCACGGCCGCCCGGTTTTAATCTTTAAAGAGCTTCGAGAAAACCTGATTTCTCAGGTTTCTCAATCGGTTCGCTGGATTTCCTGTGTTGAAACTTTAAGAGATTTTGGCGCTCCTCAAATGATTGAATGCGGGAGTGGACAGGTGCTTTCAGGACTTGGCAAAAAAATTGACTCGGAAAAGGTTCAGACATTCAATATGAACTCTTTAGAGGATTTTAAATCTTTAGCGAAGGTGTTCGAATGATGGATCTTAAAGGCAAAAAATTTCTAGTGACGGGCGGAAGCCGTGGCATTGGTCAGGGAATCGTCGAGCGTTTAGCTGAGCTTGGTGGAGTCGTGGCCTTCACCTACACTTCCCGTCCAGATGCCGCTGAAGAGGTTCTTAAAGGTCTTAAAGGCCAAGGGCACTTTCACCTCAAGATGGATGTGAAATCTCAAGAATCAATCAACGAGGGCGTCTCTCAAGCGCTTGAAAAGCTTGGTGGGATTGATGGTTTGGTGAATAACGCCGGAATCACCAAAGACCAGCTGCTTTTAAGAATGAGTGCGGACGATTTCAGAGAAGTTATCGAGACGAACCTCATGGGTTCGGTTTTTTGCTCAAAAGCGGTGCTTAAGCCCATGATGAAGCAGCGCATGGGTTCTATTGTGAATCTCTCAAGCGTGGTGGCTCAAATGGGAAATCCAGGCCAAGCGAATTATGTGGCGAGCAAAGCGGGCCTCGAGGGCTTCACACGTTCACTCGCCCTTGAAATCGCCTCTCGAAATATTCGCGTCAACGCGGTTGCACCGGGTTTTATTGCCACCGATATGACGGAAAAACTGAACGATGATCAAAAATCCACCATCACCTCAAACATCCCGCTCGGGACGTTGGGGAAGCCTAAGGATGTTGCAGACGCCGTGGCCTTTTTATTAAGCGACTCTTCAGCCTACATCACTGGCCAGGTGCTCCAAGTCAATGGGGGCTTGTACTTATAGTATTTCAGGTTAAATTAAAGCGGTCATAGAGACATTAAAATGGAGGAAAAACATGTCGTTACAACCTAAAGTTGCAAAAATCATCGAAGAACAATTGGGCGTTGATCAGGAAAAAATCAAACCAGAAGCATCATTTATTGATGATCTTGGTGCTGACAGCCTTGATATCGTTGAGCTTGTAATGGCGATGGAAGAAGAATTTGACATCGAAATTCCAGACGAAGATGCAGAAAAACTAAAGACAGTCAGTGACGTCACTAATTATCTGACTTCTAAAGGAAAGGCGTAAGGTCTAATCACCTATGTCGATTCAGAGGCGTCGAGTTGTAGTGACAGGTCTTGGGATGATGACTCCCTGCGGGCTTTCCGTAGCCGAGTCATGGACCTCGATGATCAACGGCCAATCAGGGATTGGTCCAATCACTCAGTTTGATGCCTCAACCTACGATACAAAAATTGCCGGTGAGGTAAAGCCCTTTGATCTGGATTCTTTTGTTTCTAAAAAAGAGCAAAAAAAGATGGATCGATTTATCCACCTTGCCTTGGCGTCTGCAAAGATGGCCGTTGAGGATTCAGGAATTGAGTTTAATGAAGAATTAGGTTCAAAAGCTGGATGCCTATTTGGTGTGGGCATGGGCGGCCTTCCCATGATTGAACGTCAGCACCAAATTCTTTTGGAACGTGGTCCCAGCCGACTCACTCCATTTTTTATCCCTGCAATCATCACTAATTTAGCTTCGGGGCAACTGAGTATGATTTATGGTCTTAAAGGCCCTAATTATGCGATCTCGTCGGCCTGCGCCTCAGGGGCCCATGCAATTGGGGAAGCGGCCAAATACATTCAAGACGGAACCTGTGATGTGATGATGACCGGGGGATCTGAATCCGTGGTCTGCGCGATGGCTATTGGTGGATTCTCTGCGATGAAAGCCTTAAGCACTCGAAATGACGATCCCACTAAGGCGTCCCGTCCTTGGGATAAAGGCCGAGATGGATTTGTTCTCGCTGAAGGTGCGGCCGTTCTTATCTTAGAAGAGTATGAACGCGCCAAAAAGCGCGGGGCCCAAATCTATGGAGAAGTTTCAGGATTTGGATTAAGCAGTGACGCCTATCATCTGACTTCACCTTCACCGGGTGGAGAGGGGGCTTCTCGCTCGATGGATATGGCCCTTAAAGATTCTGGAGTTGATCCTTCAAAAGTTGATTATGTGAACGCCCACGGGACTTCCACTCCTCAAGGGGATGAAGTTGAAACTCAAGGGATTAAAAAAGTATTTGGCGAGCACTCTAAAAAACTTTGGGTCAGCAGCACAAAAAGTATGACGGGGCACACTCTTGGTGCGGCCGGTGCAATTGAGAGTGTTGTGGCCTTAATGGCGTTAAAAACGGGTGTGGTTCCCCCGACGATCAATTTAGACAACCAAAGTGAGGACTGTGATTTGGATTATGTTCCTCATCAAGCCCGTGAGAAAAAGTTAAATTACGTTCTCAATAATAGTTTTGGATTTGGTGGAACAAACTGTTCACTTCTATTCGGAAAGGTTTAAACCTTGAGCCAGTCATCAATATTTATCGCCTGTGATCATGCAGGATACTTACTTAAAGAAAAAATTATTTCGACACTTTCGCTAGGCTTTGAGGATCTTGGAACCCACAGTGAAGATTCTGTGGATTATCCGGATTTTGCCCACCGTCTTTGTTTAAGAATGATTGCAGTGATGGTTGATCCGGCAGCGACTCCTCAAGGAATTCTGATCTGCGGCTCTGGTCAAGGAGTGGCGATGACCGCAAATAAATACCCAGAAATCAGAGCGGCCCTGTGCTGGAATGAAGAATCGGCAAGGCTTGCTCGGAAACACAATAATGCCAATGTGCTTTGTCTCTCTTCTAAACTTGTGGATGAATCACTTAATTTAAAAATCATTAAAGCCTTTTTAGAAACTCCTTTTGAAGGGGGCAGGCACCAATTGCGCGTCGGAAAAATGTCCATCGCCTAAAGGTACGCTAAAGGTACGCCGTACCTTTTCCGCCAATACATTCGATCTCGAGAGGAAATTAAAATGAAAGAGACACTTCAAAACGCAGACCCAAAAATCTTTGGTTGGATTCAAAAAGAGCAGGATCGTCAAGAATATGGTTTAGAGATGATTGCTTCTGAGAACTACACCTCGCGCGCAGTGATGGAGGCGCAAGGCTCCATCTTGACCAACAAATACGCCGAAGGTTATCCGGGCAAACGCTATTACGGTGGTTGCGAGTTCGTTGATGAAATCGAACAATTGGCGATCGATCGAGCGAAAGAATTATTTGGTTGTGAGCACGCAAACGTTCAGCCCCACTCAGGATCTCAAGCAAATATGGCAGTGTATTTGGCGGCCGCTAAAGCTGGGGATAAGATTATGGGAATGGATCTCAGTCATGGGGGTCACCTCACCCATGGCTCAAGTGTTAATTTTAGCGGGATTCTTTTTCAAACTTCAGCTTATGGTCTTGATCCTGAAACAGGGCGTTTGAATTATGACCAGATCAGAGATCTCGCCCTCAAAGAGCGACCAAAACTTCTTATTGCAGGCTATTCAGCTTATCCGAGAACATTGGATTTTAAAAAATTCAGAGCTATTGCGGATGAAATCGGCGCGACACTTCTTGTAGATATGGCTCATTTCGCAGGTCTTGTGGCGGCAGGGATACATCCTTCTCCGGTTGGAATTGCAGATTATGTGACGTCGACCACTCATAAGACTCTTAGAGGACCTCGTGGTGGAATTATTCTTTGCTCTGAGAAGAACGCAAAAGCATTGAACTCAAAAATTTTTCCAGGCATTCAAGGTGGCCCTCTTGAGCACGTGATTGGTGCAAAGGCCGTTGCTTTTGGCGAAGCCTTAAAACCAGAATTTAAAACTTACTCAGCCCAAGTGGTGAAAAACGCGAAAGCACTTGCTGATTCGCTTCTAGAAAAAGGATTTAAGTTGGTGACCGGTGGCACTGAAAATCACCTTCTTTTAGTGGACCTCTCAGATCGCGAGATCACAGGAAAAGATGCTGAAAAGGCTCTTGATTTGGCAGGCATTACGGTCAACAAAAACACCGTGCCTAATGAGAAAAGATCACCTTTTGTGACCAGCGGAATACGTATTGGCACCCCGGCACTCACCACTCGTGGTATGAAAGAAGCTGAAATGAAATTGGTCGGCGAATGGATCACTAAGGTCTTAAATGATTCTCAAAATGAGAGCCTTTTAAGCCAGATCAAGGGCCAGATTAAAGAGCTGTGCCAAAAGTTTCCGATATACTCATAAGCAGATGAGAATTAAAAGGCTCTTGAAACTTGTCATATCAATGAAACCTCGACAGCTGTCGCGAGGCCGCCAGCTTATTAATTATATGGTGGTGAGTGTGGCATCATTGAGTACAGTGGTGAGCTGTGCGCACTACCAGAGCCGTGTGGGGGGATTTCGTGGGCCAGGCGAAGGTTATTCTTCCCAGGGGCGTGGGGCCTTGTCTCATGCCTCAAGGCAACACGGGGATTTTGTTTTAAGTTGGCCGGTTGAAAATCCTCAGATCTCTCAAGAGTATCGACCTCGAAAAAATCGTAATCATCAAGGCATCGATCTTCGAGGGCCTAAGGGCACTAAAATTCTTGCGGCTCATGAGGGTCGGGTGATTTTTGCAGGCACAGGATTTCGCGGGTACGGAAAAATGGTGATGATTGAGCATGGAAGTAAATGGGCTTCTCTTTACGCTCACCTCAATCACATCAACGTGAAACAAGGTGATTATGTGCGCCTTGGTGATGTGGTCGGTGGAATGGGGCGAACGGGTCGCGCCACCGGAGTGCATCTTCATTTTGAGCTGCTTAAAGAAAAACTTCCGATTGATCCCTTAAATCATCTTCCGGACACATCTCGGATTGCTTCACAAAATTAAAGTCTGCGAGCGAACTCGTTTTGAAAAAGTGGAATCAAAGATTCGCTTCCGGTTTGAAGAGCTGTATTTTGGATCTTCATCAGCACTGATTGAAAGTCATCTAAACCACTCAGTTGAGAAAGATGATCTAAAAAGAGCTGATCCACTTTTTGGGCCTGGCCTTGTGCTCGAACCTCAAACCAAATTGATGCGTAAACAAGTCCCATTGCTTGAGATCTTTTTCGAGATGAATCACAAAAATCAAAAGCCTGCCTGAAGGTGACATTTTTAAAAGCCAACACAGAGCGCTCACGACCGCAGATTTTTTGTCCCGTAAGGTCTTGAGAGTGAAACTGGCCAATCAAAGGCTGATCGGGCACAAGCATCGAAAAAAAAGCGCTCCCCACTCCACTCAGAATTGCGAGACCACATTGAGTGTTTGTGCAGATGTCGCTTCCTTTATGGACTTCACCTTTTGAACTTAAAGAAGCGAGGGCCTCACCTAAGAGAACTAAAATGACGTCTGCGCTGAGCGCAGAATTTTTAAACTTATTGAGATGAATGGACCTATGCTCTAAAGACCAACCGTCAAATCCATCATTCACAAAAACTGAAATATAGTTTTCCCCTTCAAGTAAAGACATTGGATTTCGTTTGAAATTTTTCGAAAGGTACTCGCTGGCGCGGTTGAGCCAATAATACGTGTTGATAAAGTGAACCATTTGCCCGGGCTTATCAAAACCCCGACTTTGAATAACCTCTGAAATCGGCAATTCATTGCGATCAATGGATGATATTCGAAAGTTTTTATTTCTCAATCGTCCTGATCGGTAATCCACACCGGTCAACCGAACTGAAAAGTTTTGCGCGGCTTGAAGTTTTAAGTGGTCGTTAGGTTGAATCACAGAGCCGCTATGAGCCATGGGGTTGATCAAATAAAGGCACATCTCTTCGCTCAGATGACAATTAGAGATCAACCGATCCTCATTTGGAATGAAAAATTGAGACGTAGATTCTTTATAAAGTGAGTGTTCTGATCCAAGATCAGACTTAAGCTTAAACCCTTTTGAGCATCCAATAGCACTCAAAAAAATCCCACAGACCATCACCAGCAAATGACAGGAATTAGTCAGAGACTTCATCATTAAAGCCCCCGTCTGAAGTGAGATGATTTTTTTGAACGATCATTTGACTTAAATTTTTAAAATCGAGTTCGCGCGAATTTTGAACTTTCCCTAAGAGACTGGGGTTTTGTCTCGCATAATTTAAAATATAATTTTCAATTGTGGCCGGAGTGTAAGGAATCCGAGTGCTGATGTGTGAGCTGATCAATTGAGCGGCCACCCCGCTGACTTGAGGTGCGGCCATCGAAGTTCCCGCAGAGACCGCATATGATCCATTCTTTGAGGTGGATAAGATGTGTTCGAGATCGTGGCTTCCTGGAGCGGCCAGTTCAATTAATTCTTCGGAATAATTTGAAAAGAACGAGAGCGCCTTATTTGAACTGTCCACCGAGGTCACGCTGATTAAACCCTCATACTCGTTGGCCATTCCTGCAGGAGAGATCAACTGCTGATTGGTGATTTCAATTCCTTGATTGCCGGCTGCAGCCACAATCACCACATTGTTTTCAAGGGCATAACTGATGGCATCTCTAAGCAGTGCGTGATCCCCTTCAATGATCAACGAGAGATTAATCACCTGCGCTCCGTTGTCTACGGCAAAGCGAATGGCGTTGACCACATTACCCAATGAACCTCTTCCGTCCGCGCTTTGAGTTTTTAAGGTCATCAGTTTAAGGTTGAATCCGGAGCCGCTGACGCCAATACGATTTTTAGAATTCGCACCAATCAATCCTGAAACGTGAGAGCCATGTCCGGCATCATCTTCCACGTCGAAATTGTTTGCTAAAAAATTATAACCAAAATTCCCCTGTCCGCTCACCCAAAGTTTTCCTAAAAATTCTTGGTGACTGAGTGAAATCCCTGAATCAATCACCGCCACGACGACGGGTTTGAGATTGGCAAAAATTGGACTTTGAAAAGTGTCATAGTAGGGCTCATACCGAGAGTAAGAGTAAAAGCCTTGATCTTTAAAGCGAGGCTCAAGAGGCCCTGATTCAAAGTTCGCAGATAAAACCAATGCATCTTCAGAATATCCAAGTAAACAATCGGTGCTCTTTTGAAATTTAACTTCAGAAAGCTTCACCACTTGGGCTTTCATGGCCTCAAGTCCCACTCTTTTGGGGAGGCATTCGGTTTTAACTAAAGCAAGTGCTGAGTTCGATTGAAGAGTTTTTGTGAGTTGTGCACTCGCCCATATTGGATACATCAAGGCCAAAAATCCGATAAATTTAAGCGCAGATCGAAAGTGCATTAAGCTCTTTCGGATTTTAGACGCCTCTTCTGAACAACTTTTGCCGGTTTTCTTTTCACAAGTTCTCGACCTTCAAAGATCACATAACAGGTGCTTATAAACAGCGAGCTTGGGATTAGTGAGGCAATGGGATAAAAAAACAATTTTGTGGGCAATCCAAAAAGCGCAGACATTCGCTCTGACACAATTCCACTTAGCCCATAGTCCAGGGCTACGCATGCAATCAGATGAACTGCGAAAATGAGGGTGCCTAAAATCAGCACTTCACGTTGATCTTTTTTTCTAAAGCTATAAATTGCGGCCGCAAGCACAACGGTGAAATGCCAGGGCAGAAAAAATGAAAATAAGAGTGAGACAAAAGGTGTGAGATAAATCATTTCGGGCTGAGCTCCATAATAAACGAAGAGTTTTCAATCACAGTTTGTTTGTTTTCAAAGTTCACCTTCTTAAACTTTCCCTCCGCCCATTCATTGAGATTGTTTTTATACTCAGGTCTCATTGGATTACCTTCAATGGATCCAGGAACTTGACTCCAGGCTTGGATAGGTTCGCTCATCTGTGCAATGAATCTCCAAGCTCCGCCATGGCCGCCTTTATTTGAATTGAGTGAATACTTGCTTCCAGAAGGTGTCAGTTTCGCCGACTCAAATCCCGGAAAAGAAGTGACATGGGCGAATACGGTGGGTTGAGTAGTCCCCCAGTTTTGTCCCTTTTTAATTTCCAAAGCTTGAGACAAAGTGTTTTTAAGCAGTCGATTTAAATCTTTTGGATCTTGGTTTTTCAGACGACTTAATTCAATTAAAAGTCGCGATTTTTTAGGGAAGAATTTTTTACTTTGAAATTTAAGTTTTGGGCTCCAAAGGCGTTCTTCAATTTGACTGATCCACTCATAAAAAACTGACGTTTTGTCTGAGTTTGAATCATCTATAAAATCCCACGATTTGAAAAATTCAAACTGAGACTGATCAATGATCGAAAAAAATGAGGCCGCAAGTTGGTTATAAGCTTCATTTTGCATGTCCATCATTTGTTCTGCAGAAATCTTGGTGTTTTCTTCAAGCAAGGTTCTTATTCTGAGTGCCCGGTAGGGCTCTTCAAAATCCCATCCCAAATAACTTTCAAAGTCAGAACCAGCTTGGCGTTGGTTCGCTGAGTGAAGGGAGTGACCACTAGGATTTAAAGATGTCAGTGACCTTGGAGTGTTTAAGAATTCGTTCCAGTTGTTACGACTCCATCTGCCGTCCTCAACCACTCGGCCAAACCCTTGTGAACGCCGCGGAAAGATGCCCGAGGTCACAATCGAGATATGCTCTCGATCAGCAAGACTGAAATTTTGAATTGGACTTTTGTACTCTTTAAGAATTTCGGTGGCCTCACTCACACTTTGAGCGCGATTTAAATTGTAAAACACCTTCGCCTCGTTGGATGGTTCATGCACGGTCCAGCGTGCAGAAAGTCCTAATCGGCCCTCTCTATGGAGCAAAGGACCAAACTCAGTGATAAGGGTTTTAACTTCTCGGGGTTTTTGTCCTCGAACTTTGAGTTCAGTGGTGTGAACTTGAGCGGCCACCCATTCCCCGTCTTTTAAGTACGACTCAGAGGCGTCGTCTTTAAATTCTATTTCAAACCAATCGACCACATCGATTGTCCCATTGGTCGCGCCCCACGAAAAGTTTTGATTCATCCCTAGAATGACTGTTGGAGACCCGGGAAATGAGGCGCCGTACACGTCTAAGACATTTTCAATATGAAGTCTGTTTTCAAACCAAACTGGCGGAGCTTTTAGCCCCAAATGAGTGTCGTTGGATAAAAGGTTATGCCCACTTGCGGTGGCATTTTTGGAAACCAACCACGAATTACTGCCGTCGGTGTGAGTTTGCCTTAAGGTTTCAGGAAAAGATTTGATACCGGTGATAAAAGCCCTTCGATTTAGAGTTTCTAAATTTGAAGCCTTGCCGACGGGATCGTGGATAAAATTATCAAAATCTTTGGTCATTTTAAGTGTGTCTCCGTAATAATTGGGAAACAAATCCACAGAATTTTTCCAGTCCAAATTTTTTACGATTTCAGTAAGAGAGAGATCATAGCTTCGAGCTGACAAATTAAATGACATGATCTTTAAGAGTTGCATCACTCTTAATTCAGTGAATTTTTGAGGAGGAAACTGCACCACCTTATACTCAACAGGCCAATCTTTGTAAGCGAGCTGATCTATAAAAGCATTAATGCCTTGAGTGTATGAGGTGATCGATTGGATGACTTCAGGACTTTGAGTGGTGAGTTTTAGACTTTCAATTGCGGCTCGTCGAAGTCCAAAGTGAATAAAGAACTCATCAATTCTTTCAGTGCGCGTTCCCATCATTTCAGAGAGCTCTGCCCCACCGGCTCGAGTGGTGATGTCCATCTGCCATAGCCTGAACTTGGCTGTGATGTAGCCTTGTGCAAAATACAAATCGTGCTCATTTTGAGCAAAAATATGTGGAACTTGATGCTTGTCGAAAATCACCGAGACGGGCCCTTTAAGACCATCAAGTTGAAGCTCAAGATTTACAAACTGATTTTTTTGCGCGTTCTGAAAAACTCCCTGGGAAAAACTTAACAGCGGCCCAAGGGGTGGAAGGGGTCCGATTCCGCGCGAATAGATGTGGATTAATCCGACAAAAACGCCGGCAAAGGCAAAAAACCTGAAGTAAACTCTCATAAACTTTATTTAAGATCGCTGGCATTCACAATGCAATACTTGAATTGCATGAAATCAAATCGTTTTAAACTCATTGCCCTCTCCGTGTTTTGTTTAATCCTTGGTCACTCGGTGACATTAAACGCCCAAGTCCTGAATCAGGATGGCCACTTAAGAGTGCTTCTTATCGACACCACCAAAGCCAGCTTTATCCAAAGCCGAGCCATCATCTCTAGAAATGAAGTGATTTTTGAAATGTGCGGCGATGAAACTTTAAATCAGGGATGTACCCCATTGACGGATCAGGTTTTAACCTTAAATGATTTGGATCGGGCCAGTGAGGCAGTGATTGGGACGCTGAATGAATATTACATTGAATTGGTTCTGAACCCAAAACAGAGCTGGTTTAACCGCTTTCTTGGGGCCCCTCAGAAAAAACTCAACGCTTTAAACCTTGAGATGATGATTGAACAACTTGAATCCGAGGGTCTTGCAAATTGGGCTCTTTTAACTGAGCAGAATATGAGTCAGGAAGTCCCTCAAATTCACTCTAAGACCATTGTAAAAGAGATTGCAGAAAGAATTTCGAAGGTTTTAAACCGAAAAGATGGTTGGGATAAGCGGACTCGAACCGCTGACCTCTACCATGTCAAGGTAGCGCTCTAACCAACTGAGCTATATCCCATCAGGTCAACTTGATGGTTCTAGCAAAGTTTTTTGGCCACGGCAAAACTCTTCACACCACTGATTAAAGAAATCCTTAATTTCACCCTTGTGCTTTAAATTTGCGACATGATGCTCACTCGCTCCGCAGGCCCTGATAAAACGAAACAATTCGGTGTCATTGTTGAGATTGATCGAAAGCCCATGAGTGGAAATCCCTTTTGAGATCCTAAGGCCTATTGAGACCACCTTATCTAAACCTAAATAAATCCCATCCCTTTCTTTGCGGAGTCGAGAGTGGTTGAAAGAATTGAGATTTTGAAGGCTTGTAAAGGTTGTTGAAAGTAATAAATCGACCCATGTTTTAGGAGTTTGATGAATAAATTTTATGTTACACACTGGATAAACCACAAGTTGTCCTGGTGAATGAAGTGTGGCCTGCCCGCCGCGATCAATCATTTGCACCGGTAATTTTGTATCGACCAAAATATCTTTTTTAAGATCACCGCGTTTTCCAAGAGTGATCACGGGCTTAAATTCAAACCCCAAAATGTGAGCTTGTGAAGGGTCTGTTAGAACTAACGCATGGGCTTCGCTTTGAAGTTTTTGACCCTCTTCGTAACTGAGGAGGGGGTGAAATTTAAAATGAAAGTGTGGCCCCATAGGCCTAGTAAAGTTGCACGAGATCGTTTTCTTTGAAACCATTTCCTGAGTGAATCACACTCACCGCTCCATCTTTTCCAAAATAACTGATGATTTCTAAAGTGCCCTTCATTCGACCCGGGGCAGTGCCTAAAAATCGCCCTGTTTCAGGATCAAAGATCTCTTGTCCTTCTTCGCTGACTTTAAGGATATCTCCGACCTGAATTCCGGAAAGACGCCCGGCATTGATATATATTTTTTCTCCACTCACCATAGCGACACGGCCTTCCCAGCTGAGTTTATCAACTGCCTGAATCACTCCCGGCAAAAGATTAAGGTAGGCGCGCCGAGTGGCTGCCATAATCAATTGTGGGTCTTCAGATGAGATCTTCGAGCGACCGCCCACCTGAGTGGCCGTAGCTTCTTCTTTCGCTTGTGAGGTTTGATTAAAGATCTCGCGACCGCTACGACCTGCGACCACTCTTAAGCGGACTTCGGATTCCACCATGGCTTTTTCTTGGCGAAAAATTCCAACCGCATCGCCCAGTTTTTTGGCATTGAGTTCAAGAACCTTTCCCTCGACCACGGCAGAAATCCCCAGCGGGGCTGCCACTCTCGAAACCCGGGCCAAGTCGTATTCGCGTCCTTCTTTGAGGAACTCTTTCGGATCTCCTGGAAAATCACTTAATGAAACCACCACGAACTGACCAGAGCGACCAAGCTCTCTTAAAAAAGCTTCGCGAGCCACTTCTGAGGCGCGCTCTGTCCGATTGAGATTCTCATCTAAAAAAGGAAGAACTAAAATTCGATGTCTAATTCCCTCTTCGCCTCTTGCATCCATTGGGACGTCTCTGAATTCAGGATCTAGGGATTTTCTTTCAATCGGACGTAGAGCCGCACAACCCAGACTTAAGGATGCCAACACAAGGGGGAAAATGAATTTTCTCATAACGATTATTTTAGCGCTTTTCGACCCGGAGTAAAATCTCATCTTCACCATTTAGGCTCACTCTGTGCTGAAAGTCCTGAAACGAGAGTGTTTTAATGATGTCCGCAAGCGCTTTCGGGGTCTGGGGTGATTCAGCTTCAAAGGTAAATTCTTGAAATTTCACCTCTCGAGCTTTCATAGAGCGCAGATCTCTCACTCCAGAACGCATTTGTTCTCTGAGAGATTCCAGTTGTTTTGGAGTGACTTTACCTTGAATGGTCAAACGAAAGGGCTTTGTATTTAAAGTCCCTAGGGCTTGAGCATCTTTCACTGGCGCCATGATGGCTTCAATCATTTCAGGTTTTTTTGCGCTCTCTCCTTGAACCTCATCTAAGATTCGTGAAGCTGGCACCTGAACCCATTGACCGTGATAAATTTGCCCTTGAGAGCCCGGAGAAACCAGACCGAAATAGACCAACGAAGCATTGAAACGATGACCCAGTTGCACTAACTCTTCGCGATTGAGGTTTGCTTTTCTAAGTTCTTCAGGAAAGTTTTCACGAACCTTATTGAGTGAAACCACCTCGATCCCTCGCGCTGCCAAGTTTGCGGAAAGGCCCTTAAAAAGCTCAAGTGCCGAGGGCTTCATTTCGCCTTTTTCCTTCACCCACCACGGGCCCGATCCAATCGCCTGATCCTTGTCTTCGATAAACAAGACAGCCGACAGATTTTGACGGCTCAACTGCATCAGTCCTGATTCTCTTAACACTCGGTCAAAAGCATCCATTGAAAAACCAAGTTCAACCTTGGCCACCGACCCTTCAACACCTTTACTTCGAACGGACAGAATGTACTTTGAGGATTTTCCAATGACTTCAGTATCGAATTTTTTTCGATTGCTCTGCAGAAAGTCACTTCCGAGCCGAGAGGTCGCTAACTCGAGGCTGAGCTTTTCTGTGGCCTTATTAAAAGCCTCGTTTCTGGCCTCGGCCCCAGTTGAGGACACCTCCACCTTGATCTCCCTTGTTTCCAGCTGCTGGCAATGCCCCATATTTGGGCTCATGTAAGTAAATGATAACAGTGTAACGGGAAACGCATAGATAAGGGCGGTTCTTAAGGATTTGCTTGCATTCATGTTTTTAGTTTAGACAACTCTATTTAAAACATCAAATTTTAATGACCTGGGACTTAAGTTTGGGGTAAGATGTTTTAAATGAGGAAAACATATGCTTGATTATGATCGTAAAAAACTTGGTAAATTCCTAAGAGCTGAACGAATGAAGGCCGGACTCACTCAAGGCGAAATCGCAGATAAACTTGGATATTCAAGTCCTCAGTTTATTTCGAACATTGAGCGAGGGCTTTCAGTGATCCCTCTAAAGACCCTTTCGGTTCTTGTCGCCGAGTACCGGATCAACCACGAGACGATGATTAAGACCTTGATGGACAGTCAGCGGCTCATCCTTAGGAAATATCTTTCAAAGGCCAAATAAAGACGGGTGTTTTAATTACGTTCTGTCTTTAAAATATTGTCAGTCGTCAAATTTCAAGGCTAAAGTGGCCCCATGCCAAATTGTCAGCAAATCACTCCAGAGTGGGATGAACTCGCTCTGGAAGTCGGTAAATTTATGCGCTACTGGGGTTTTAAGGTCATTCACGGCCGCATTTGGACCCATATATTTCTCTCTAAAAAGCCCTTAGATGCCGGCACGTTGATGGAGCGATTTGGACTTTCTAAAGCTTTAATGAGCCTCTCACTCAATGACCTGTTAAGACACAAGGTGATCTTAGAGGGTCCTAAAAGCGACAAAGGAACTCAAACCTACACGGCAAACCCTGAAATTCTAGATGTGATTCTCAATGTGCTTCGGCGCAGGGAAAAACGAATGCTGGCCCAAATTCGCTCGGCTCATAGTCTTCTTTCATCAGTCACTGATAAACATAAAGCTCAAGTCGAGATCAACACCGATCGACTAGATCATCTTGGCCGCATGGTCACTCACGCCGAAAGCACCCTAGACACCATCTTAGAGCTGTCTCAGTTAGACTTTCAAGGATGGACATTTATGAATGAAACCGACGAGCAATCACCTCAGATCGATACTTAAAAATTCGCTCCACATCGGACGCCACAAAAGCCGAAGCTGCCACTCGGCCAAGCTTTTCAAAGGGAAGTTTATAAGTGACTCTATCCCTCAGCAAAGTTCCACCCTGAAATTCAATCAGCTCATGCACATGATGCCATTTTTTGTAAGGCCCAGATAATTGCTCATCAATAAAGAGTTTTGGTA
>FLYM01009611.1_pt1 | contig 17647 bp, 12 predicted proteins | sample 1122581 | NCBI WGS metagenome assembly FLYM01 (sample SAMEA4346789, study PRJEB14843) | hot springs metagenome | biome: Terrestrial Biome; feature: Habitat; material: Sediment | place: India | collected 2012-06-12 | depth 1760 m
GGCGTTATTGCTGTTGCTGCTGCAGATGTTGCTGTGGTCCCGGCTGCAGGCTGTGGCAGCGCCCCGGCAGTTTGTGCCAAGGTCGGGCCTTCCTGAGGCATGGCAGCTGTTCCAGGAACGGCTGGCGCTACTGCTGCCGGACCCGGCGTTGATACTACCGGTTGATTTGCTGGCAGTACCGCGCCTGACTTGGCAGCTGGCATCTTTTGCGGTGGCGTGGTCTGTGTCGCCGGCACAAAGGCTAAAGCACGAAGCAGCGCCATCTCCAGGCCAATAGCGGGCTCTGGTGCATAGGGTAAATCTCTTTTCCCACTCACCAAGAGCTGATAATACAACTGCAGCGCTTCCGGGGTCTGACTGGCCGCAAACTGGCGAATGGCGTCGGCATAGTCACTATGTTCAGCAGCGGCAGGTTCAAATTGGGTTAACGCTGTCAGATGCAGCAGCGCCAACAAATCATCCAGCACCTGCAGATAGTCAGCTTGCTGACTCAGTAACTGTTGCAGGCTATGCTGTAACGCAGCCAGATCGGCGGCGAATAAACTCTGTAATAACTGCAGCGCCCAACTGGTATCCAGTAAACCGAGCATCTCCCGCACCGGCTGTAACTTCACCTCACCATTGCCAAGGGCTATCGCTTGATCGGTCAGGCTAAGGGAGTCCCGCAAACTGCCTTTGGCCGCTTTGGCCAGCAGGGCTAAAGCCGCATCATCGAATGGCAGTTGCTCGGCCTGCAGTACTGTGGCCAGATGCTGCTGAATTTGTGCTACCGTTAAGGCCTTTAAACTAAACTGCAAGCAACGCGACAGTACAGTAACCGGCAGCTTTTGTGGATCGGTGGTTGCCAGTAAGAACTTCACATGCGGTGGCGGCTCTTCCAGCGTCTTTAACAAGGCGTTAAAGCTGTGCCGCGACAGCATATGCACTTCGTCTATCAGGTATACCTTGTAACGGCCCCGGCTTGGTGCATATTGCACATTGTCCAGCAAGTCGCGGGTATCTTCGACCTTAGTCCGCGATGCGGCGTCGATTTCCATTAAATCAACATAGTTACCGCCATCTATCTCTAAGCAGGTGCTACATTGACCACAGGGCGTTGCGGTAATACCGGTCTCACAGTTCAGACTTTTGGCGAAAATGCGGGCGATGGTGGTTTTACCGACACCTCGGGTGCCGGTAAATAAATAGGCATGATGTAAACGGGCGCTATTGAGTGCATTGGCCAGCGCTGTTTTCACATGCTGCTGTCCCACCAGTTCACTAAATTGGCGTGGCCGCCATTTCCTGGCCAGAACCTGATAACTCATGCCGGCATCCTGTCTTGTTGCGAAGTAACGCTAGCCTAACCCTATTCGCCGTGATACTCAACCAGACTACACAGGGTTAAACCGAGCTTTTCTAAGCGTGCAACGCCACCCAGTTCTGGTAAGGCGATCACAAAGGCGGCATCAGCTACAGTGCCACCTAAGCGACGTACCAGTTTTACCGTGGCGTCAATGGTGCCGCCGGTGGCCAGTAAATCGTCGACCAACAGCACTTTATCGCCGGCAACGATAGCATCAGCGTGTAATTCCAGCGCATCTTCGCCATATTCCAAAGAATAGGCCTGTGAAATACGCTCGCGTGGTAACTTGCCCGGTTTACGTACCGGTACAAAGGCCACTCCCAGCGCATAAGCTAAAGGGGCACCAAAAATAAAGCCGCGCGATTCAGTACCAATAATTTTGGTAATGCCGGCATCCTGATAACGGGCGACAAAGGCATCAATCACTTTTTTAAAGCTGGGGCCATCCTGCATCAGACTGGTCACATCGCGAAAAGTAATGCCCGGTTTCGGATAATTCTCAACCGTTTTAATTACCTGCTGCAATTCGATAGCAAGCTGTTGGTAGTCCATCTCTATACCCTTAAATCAATACAGACAAAAAAGCCGCCCCGGTGGCGGCTCATACCCGATGTAACCTTACTTTCAGGAAAGTAACTGGATCCAGCGGAGGATCGGGGCCAGACATAACAGGCCAGCGAAACAAATAACGAATAATATTAACTGCTTCAGGTCGAAGCTGTCTTTAAAGTTTTCATCAGCCATACTGCTTTACCGCCTACATGTTGATCTACATCAAAACCGGCGCCTATGGTAATGAATTTCGTCGCCTTTGAAAAGCGCAACCGCGAAAAGAAAAGCCCCGGCTGTGCGTAGCCGGGGCTTTAAAGTACTTAGTAACCTAAGGGAGCAGGATTAGAAGTCGTAAGACACGGTTACGAATAACCGACGACCTAAATAATCCAGTTGTGATGCAAACAGTGGCACGTTACCAACAACGTTCAGCGCAGCTGGGCTGGCAACTGGTGGCTGTTTGTCGAAGGCGTTAGCAATACCGGCAGTCACATTCATGCTATCCCAGAACGTAGTAGAAGCTGAGAACGCATGCAGAATGTAGGTTGGTGTTTCCGCCAGGAAAGTTACATCCTCGCCACGGTAAGTAGTGCGGTTACCATTAGTATACAGATGGTAGTTTGAAGTACTACCATAGTAGTTCATGGTCCAGTTAAACTGCCAGTCATCACGACGCAGTGTAGTACGCAGGGTACCCACTTCACGTGGGTTACCAACCCGGGTGATGTACTTCAGCGGCTCAACATCAGCAGCGAACTGCTTGTAGTTACGCTCGATTTGCTGGGTATGCTCTAAGCGCACGCTTAAATCACCGAAAGAGAAAGTATCACGGTAAGTTAAGGTATAGTCGATACCACGTACAGTTTGCTCAGCAGTATTCAGGTAACCACCACGTACTTCAGCCACACCCCAGTCGCCATCCATACCGGTACGACGGGTGATTTGACGACAGAATGGCTCATTAGCAAAACCGCGCTCTGACAGGTAACAGTTGCTTAATACCGCTGCGCCACCGACGTTAGTGATCTGATCGTTAATTACCACATCATAGTAATCTACCGATAAACCAAACTTATTCTCAGGGCTGGTATAAACGATACCTAAACCTTTCGATACTGAGGTTTCCGCTTCCAGTACACCTTTACCACCACCGGTGATTGAGGTCATTGAGGAACCGACACCCGCGATATAGCTCTCTGGTACACCAGCAGCCTGACAGTTAGCTCGCAGGAACTGGTTATCACTTTCTACCCAATTGATACAAGGATCACTAGTCTGACCTAAGAAGCCAGTCTGGCTATCCAGGAACAGTTCAAACAGCGCCGGCGCACGGAATGAGCTACCACGGTAAGCACGGATACGCCACTCGTCGGTTAAAGCCCAGTTTAAGCCAACTTTATAAGTTGTACCGGTACCGTAGGTATTCACATCATTCCAACGGCCTGATACGGTCATATCCAGTGCTTGTACTAAAGGCATTTCACGTAGTAATGGTACGTTAAACTCCGCATAAGCCGCTTTAGTGGTAGAACGACCTTTAGTGATATTAGCACCGCTCAGGCCCCAGGAGTTGCCACGACGGGTTTCAATACCCGGGGTATCCTTGATTAGATCAGTCTGATAGCTGACACCATAAGCAGTACTGACCATACCGGCTGGTAATTCAAATAAATCACCAGTCAGATAGAAGTCAACGGTATCCTGCTTATAGTAGGTCATACCGATATCTTCACCCATCAGGAAGTCACGGGCGCCTTGACTCATATTACCGTTAATATGTTGTGGGTCAAACCACTCAACGGCATAACAAGGACGGCCTGACAGCGGGGTTACGTCATTACAGGCTTCACCGCGCAGTACGCGCTGTGATTTTAGCATCGCATCACGCAGGAAAATATCTTGCTTGTATTCGCCTTTGTTAAATGAACGCTGATAAGAGAAGTTCCAGTACCAGTCACCAAACTCACCCTCAAAGCCTGCTACAGCACGGGTATAATCGATAGTCGTCTGGTTTTTATAGTGATCAGTAATCGCTACCGCTAACAAAGTGGTGTCACCACCCCAGCCCGGCACTAAATTGGCAGGTATATACCCATAATCCTGGGTAAAGATCTGGCGTACGCTGGCAATATCAGTGGTCCGGCTGCTGTGCAGTAATTCACCGAACATTGATACTTTATCACTGATATCGTAGTTACCCTGCAGGAACACCGAACCCACTTTAGATTCCGGGATCATGGTAGAGTTACGCTGGAACGGATGCTGACCATCTAACCAACCATCGGTTTCTTTGTTGTGACCAGCCCAGAAATAACCATTCGGGTGAGTTAGTGGTACTGGGAAAGTAGAACTTGCCGCTGGGAAGCCATAACCTTGATAGTCATACAGGAAACGACCACCACGGTTACTCCAGATACCATAGCCAGTGCCGTTACAATGATACTCACCGGTACGTGGGTCGATAGGGTCAGCCCGCTCGCCAGTGGTGGCATTAAATAGCATCCGCTCGTTACAGTTAAAGTAATCGCGATCGTCACGGATTAAACCGGTATTGACGTTATAGTCAGCCACAATTTGCCATGAACCACGGTCAAAGGTTTCACCGTAAGTACCGTTAATACGGTAGGTTTCACCGCCTGATTCGAATGGCTTGCTACCTGAAACGGTAATATTAGCGGTGTCGTCACGCTTGGTAATAATGTTGATTACACCGGCAACAGCGTCTGAACCGTAAAGTGATGAGGCGCCGTCTTTCAGAATTTCAACCCGATCAATGGCTGATACAGGTAAGGCGTTCATATCAAAAGCAGAAACCTGGCCACGGGTACCGGCAGGGCCTGCACGACGGCCGTTTAATAGTACCAGCGTACGGTTTGAACCCAGACCACGCATAGAGATAGATTCAGCACCGGCACCACCAGAGGTGACGAAGCCCACAGAGTAAGCAGAAATCAGCTGGTCAGAACCGGCTGCCACGGTAGAAGTACGCAGTAATTCACCCAGCGTATTTAAACCTGAATCTTTCGCAATCTCAGCAGTGATGATAGTAACCGGGTTAGCCTGATCCAGGCCGTCGGTGCGGATCCGAGAGCCTACGATCTGAATACGTTCTGGCTTCTCGTCTTTTTTGGCGGTTTCTTCGTTATCAGTTTCTTGGGCTGCAACTGAGCCAGCGAAGGCCAGTGTTGAAGCAGCACCAAAGGCCATAGCCAGGCGAACAGCCTTGCTTAGCTTGTTATTGGTGAACATAGTAAACTCCCTGGATAACTCTTATTAGATGAGTATCTCGTTATTTATTTTTGTCAGACGCATCCCTGAGAAAGGCCTGAAGCGCATCATTCGATTTGCAACCGAACAATATCGGTTAATAATATGCAGCAAAAAAAAATAGGGTCAAGCCTTTAAGCAGGTATTTAGTCGCAAAGCTGCAACTTTTTTTTCTATTTCAGGTCACGCGCTTAACCTAAGCGGGAGCAAGGGCAGCGGCGGGTCGGCAGCGTCCGACCAACCGCTGATTTTTCACGATAAACAGCAAAATGTTAATTAGGTTTAGCCGTAGCTGCTGCACCAATATGCTGGTTAAAAAATTGCAGCATCTTATCGTACAACTCAACCTGGTGCGCCACCTGATAAAAACCATGGCCGTCTTCTTTAACCAACCATTGATAATCCTTGCCTGCCTGATCTAAGGCCTTACGTAAATTATTGGCATGGATTATTGGCACCCGCACATCTTTCGAGCCATGCACAATAAATAACGGCACCTGAATTTTATCAACGTGATGCACTGGTGAAATAGATTGCAGATATTCCTGCTCAGCGCCAACATGAGAACGAAGATATTGCCCGATATTGCGGCTACGGCTGGCATCTGAACCATCACCTTTAAAGAATAACGGCATATCATAGACACCAACATAACCTACAGCGCAGCGGTACAATTCCGGATCTTTAATTACGCCCCAAATTGCAGCATAACCGCCATAACTACCGCCGTAGATACAAATGCGGTTTGGATCCGCAATGCCTTGTGCTACTGCCCACTTTACCGCATCGGCAACATCATCTTGCATCGCCCGTCCCCACTGTAAACGGCCAGCACGTTCGAAATCGTCGCCATAGCCACCAGAACCACGGAAGTTAACCTGTAAACTGGCATAACCATGGTGGGCAAAGAATTGCGCTTCAGCATTAAAACCCCAATTATCATAAACGCCAAAGGGGCCACCATGGACGTTGATAATCAGCGGCAACTGACTGGTTTTACCCGCGGGTAAGGTTAGATAGCCATGTAATGCCAGGCCATCCCGAGCTGTCAGGTTAACCGGCTGCATCGGCACCAACTGCTCAGCTTTTAAATTTGGCTTTACCGAAGCAAGATAACGGGCTTGTTTCTTCACCAAATCGTACAAATAAAATTCGCCGGGATTACGATCAGAGCTGACGCGGAATAAGGCTAGCTGACCTTTTTCGTCAAAAGAGGAAATGGTGACCAATTGCTCCGCAAACGCCTGTTTCAAACCGGCGAGCAATAAGGTATCCGGATGGCTGGTATTAATAAATTCGAACTCAGCCTTACCTGCCATATAGTCAATGGCCAGCAACTCACCATCATGGCCTCTGGACCGACCGTCGATATCTGAATAATCGTGTCTGGCTATCAGATTGAGTGATTTATCCTCGAAGTTGTACGCAAATAAACCGTCCCGATCACCGGTCGCCATATCGAAGTTAGACAGAAAGTAAGCGGTTTTATTATCAGCGGTAAATCCCCAGGGCGTCACTTTAGGATTCGCGCGTTGATTGGGCAACGCTAATTTTTGCCACTGCCCATCCTGCTTAATATGCAAGATGGTTTTGTTGTCATCAAACTCTTTGCCCTCAATAAACTCAATCCCCATCCTTAGCGTGCCGCTATTATCTGCCATCAGACTGGTGACGACGCCCGGAGGCTGGTCATCCAGATACAGCTCCGTGCCCCGATTGATATCCAGTGTAAAAGCGCGCATGCCACTCTTCTCGGCCCAGTGGTACTTACCAATTAAGATCCGATCTGGCTGTTCTGGTAATAGGTGCAGAATGGTGTAAGCGGACATCTCATTTTTAAATAACAGATGGCGTTTAGTGCCATCGGCGTTAGCGGCATATAAATCTACAGCGGTACCGCGCATACTTATCAGATTGCCGGTAACTTCAGCCACTTCCATTAGCACTCTATCGTTGTTCGCCCAATGGAAATTAAGCACATGCTTATTTTCACCGAAGGTAAAACTGCTCTTAACCTTCAGATCTTTTAGCTGCATCACCGCCAGGCGGACTTCAGAACCTTCCTCATAATTAAAGGCGACTTGCTTGCCATCTGGCGATAGCTTCATATTGCGCACCTTGGCGTGTTCGAAAAAGTGCTGGGTGGGAATGGTGGCATAAACCAGGCTGGCTTGAAGTAATAGTAAGCTCAGCAATATTTTTAGATAACGCAACTTGGTTACTCCTTTAACTGAATAAGATTGCAAACGCCGCCATATTATTATCAAAATACTTACAAATAAACACTTTAGTTAAACTTTTTCGGCCATTAATGCCAGGCCAAATAACTGCCCTTCGATATAGAGCGGTGATAATTGCCCGCGCCCCCGCAGTTTTTGCAGTTGTTGTTGGATGCCGTCGGCTTTGTCAGGTGTAATACAAGCAGCTTGTTGATCGCTAAGCCGCTGTAGATAATAGGTTAAACTTTGCTGCAGCCGCTTGGCCTGGTGCGGGCTATCCACTGCCGGTTGAAATAATAAGCTGGCAAAGGGGGCAAATAAATAATGAAACCACTCAGCTGCCGCCGGCGCCAATGACTGCTGATAAACTTTAACCTGTTGCAATAACTGCTGATTAGCCTGCATAAACTGCGGACTTTGTGTGGAACGCAGTGCCAGCGGCAACAACGCCAGGACCCGTTCAATAATGCCATCTGCAGCCAGCAAGTTTTGCATCACAAGGATCCCGACGGCACTATCTTGCGCCAAAGCCGTATCTGCACTATGCATCACCGCAATCAGGCGACCACCGGGTTTTAGCACCCGCCAGGCTTCCTGCAGACTCGCCGACAGCTCGCTGTATTCAAAAGCAAACTGACTGACCAGCAAGTCAATACTGGCATTGGCGCAAGGGAGTTGCTCTATTCGGGTATGACCAAGAAAACGGATCTGTTTAAATGGCTTTGCCATTGCAGGCTGCTTCGCAATTAAACGTTGCGGTTGAATATCAGCAGCATCAACCGCCAGGATCCGCCAGTTGGTTGCCCGCTGTTGTTTTTGTTCTGCCAACAAGACTGCCAGCGCCCCATTGCCGGTACCAAGATCCATCAGTGTTGCCGAGGCAGCTAACCCCGCTAGCTGTTGTCGCCAGAAGGCTGCCAATTCACCGTGATAACCGCTGGCCGCCTGCCCTTCTGCAAAGCTATTCAGCGTATCCGCCTGCTGCCAGTAAGCTGTCCAGTGTTGCATATTTCCTCCAATGAAAAAGGCGGGCTAAGCCCGCCTTTTTATTCAAGTAGTTACAACCTTAGAAAGTTTGGCTGTAACGAACGTAGGTTTGACGACCCCAACCATCATACAGGTCGAAGTTATAGTCACGACCGCCGTATGGACGCAGAGAAGGCAGCTTCTCGAACAGGTTCAGAGCACCAACGGTGATCTTACCATCCCATGGCAGGTTGTAGCTGACTTGCAGATCATGCGTTACGTAGGTACCCCAGTTACCGTTACGTGGTGCGTTAGCTAAGTTAACACAACCATCGCGGTTAGCCGCGCCACCTTCAGTCTGGCCGATACCACAGCGGAAGCTGCTACCGATCAGGTTCAGGTTGTAGGCTACGTCAACATCACCGATAACATAAACGTTTTGTAACGTCATACGCATTTTCGGGAAGCCTGGGTCTTCTACGAAGTTACGGCCGCCTTCATCGTAGTTACGTGTGTAAGCGATTTGCAGGTTCTGGTTCAGACGACCCAGAGTGCCAAAGTCGAAAGTAGTACGCACGTTGGCATCGAAACCGTCAGTGTTTACTACACCCTCGTTACCGTAACCAGCAAGAACCTCGCTGATTGAACCGTTCTCACGACGGGTAATACCGATACCTGGTGGTAAAGAATCACCGGCAGCAAGACGGTTCAGGATGGTTGCTGGGTCAAAGTAAGTGATCTTGTTGGTAATTTCGGTATTCCAGTAGTCTACCGAGAAGTTCAGCCAATCTGTTGGCTGATAGGCCCAACCGATAGTGTACTGATCAGACTGCTCTGAACTCAGATCCGGGTTAGCACGGATAAAGGTATCTACCTGCACCGGGCACGAACCTAACACATCACAGGTACGCTGGTCGTTAACTGAAACCGCAGAGAAAGTGGTCTTCTGCGTCAGGATATCCAGTGACGGTGCACGGAAGCCCTGGCCCCAAGACGCACGTAATACCATGCCATCCATAGGTTCAAAGCGGAAAGACACTTTAGGTGCAAAGTCATTACCGTAGTCTGAGTACTTGTCGTAACGACCGGCTAAAGACATTTCCAGGTTATCTAAGATTGGTACCAGCGCTTCGAAGAAGGCTGATTTAACAGTACGGTCACCACCGGCTGAGTTACCAGCAGAACCACCGATCTGACCAGCTTCTGACAGCGAGTCATACTGATCCTGGTAGTCTTCTTTGCGGTATTCAGCACCCAGTACACCTTGTACCATGCCAGCGCCCAGTTCGAACATGTCGAATGAACCGCTGACATAAGCTTCGTCCTGGTTGAAGAAAGAAATACGAGAAATCGTCGCTTTCATCGCATTCAGAACTTCTTCCGGGTTCTGGCTAGGACGTTGTAAGTCATAGATACCGCGTTCGATATAATCCCAGGCAGTAGAACGAACGATGTAGTTATAACCGATATCGTAGGTTTTGCTGCGGTTACGGCGTACACCGAAGTCCAGATCTACGCCACCCAGCATACCCTGAGCACCGGCCAGGAAGTCTGTACCTTCGTTGTTAACATAACCATCGCGGTTACCTAAAGCTGCATAGCGGTGATAGATTTCGATATCACGTGGTGCACCAATTGCCGGATTGAACGGCACGGCATTCGGGTTGGCCGGATCATAGAACCAGGCGTTCGGGTTGGTTGGGTTGTTTACGCTGGTAGCAGAAACTGGAGCCCAATCCGGAGCCGGTGCGTAACGACCGAATGAACCAGATTTTGATACTGACGCATTCATGTAAACTTGCCAGTCGTCAGTAACCTGGTGACGGGCTTTGATAAACAGTGATTCGTTGCGGGTAGACGCTTCGTTCGCATTGGTGGCGTTGAAGTTATACTGACAGCGAGGCTCACCAGAAATGGTGGTGGCGATAAAGTTCTCTTCAGAACAACCGCCTGGGATAGCAGAGAAGTTGCCAGTGAAGTCAGCGTTAATCCAGTTATTACCGTATACTGAGCTACCTGGCACTACCCATGGATAATCGCGTTCAAATACGATGTCACGGCTGTTCCAAGATACACCACCGATCAGGCTGGTTTTAGCAGTAGAAGAACCGAATACGACTGAACCGCTTTCAGTGTCACCACCTTCAGCTGGAACAGACGCTTGACCGGCGCTAACGTTAAACTCAACACCGTTAAAGTCTTTACGGGTAATGATGTTAACTACACCACCCATAGCGTCTGAACCGTACATCGCAGAAGCACCGTCAGACAGAATTTCAACCCGCTCAACCGCACCGATAGGGATAGAGTTTAAGTCTTGGGTTGCGCCAGTTGATGGTGATTTTGGCAGACGACGACCGTCAACCAATACCAACGTACGGTCAGCACCTAAACCACGCAGGTTGATTGATGCAGTACCTTGCGCTGAGCTACCAGATTGTGGACGGAATGAACCGGTTGAGTTGAAAGTGGTACCACGCAGTAAGTCTGATACAGACAGCTGACCAGACATATCAATCATTTCACGGTCAATTACCGTAACCGGTAAAGCACCTTCCAGGTCAGTACGTTTGATACGTGAACCTGTTACTTCAATCCGCTCAACTTTAGCGGCTTCTTCTTCCTGCTGTGCTTCTTGAGCGACAGCAGTGCCGGCGAACGCTGAAGCGGCACCGAAAGCGATGGCTAAGCGCACAGCCTTGCTTAATTTATTATTTGAGTACATGTATTTCTCCCTGGACCACGTTTAGTGATTCTGTTTTTCAGTTACTAAGTTTTTTGCCGGGCGCCGCCTTTTTACTGGCAACTACCCCGAGTAACGCGCCCTGATAATAAACGCAATTTTTCAGCAGGGTCAACCGCTTTTACGGAACATTTTTTAGTAAGGCTGGTCTGAGTGCGTCGGATATCAGTGCGGGGTCGAGGCCAGTCATACATTATGCTTACAAAAAACGATCAAGCCATGCTGATAAAGGTTTATAAAACGTAAATTTCGTAAACAAGCACGATCTATAGCGTCTAGTAAAGCAGCAACCGCTAATTTCAGTCGATTTTTACTGTAAACAAAAAATTACCGGAAAATACTGCTCTTACCAGTTATCACACAACCGATTTTGAGCATTTATCGCGACCAGCAGCAAAATAATAACGATAAATCACCTTCGCAGCGTCTTTTTCAAGGTAGTTTTGTCGTTCTAAGCCAGACTACGGCGCTTTAGCGCCAACCATGCCAACCCCGGGCTAGGCAGCGCCAGAAAAGACAGCTAGAATGCCAAACTGTAAAAATATACAGATATGCAACTTGAATAATCAATAGCCCCCATGCTCTCAGAACCGTTAAAACAACAGATCCGGCAGTGCCATCAGCAACTCAAGCAACAGTTGCCCGGCTACCGCGCGCGACCGGCACAGAACAAACTGATTGCTGAGATCAGTAAAATTGTCGCCGGCGAATATCATCGCCAGCAGCGGTTGGGACTCATTGAGGCCGGCACTGGCACTGGTAAGTCACTGGCCTATCTGTTAGGCACTCTGCCCTACGCGTTGGCACAAAAGAAAAAGCTGGTTATCGCCACCGCCACAGTGGCGTTGCAGGAGCAATTGGTTAATAAAGAGCTACCGTTCTTCCTCAAGCATAGCGGACTGCACTTTGATTACACCTTAGTAAAGGGGCGCCAGCGCTATGCCTGCATCGGGCGCTTGCAGCAACTGATCGGGCAACCCGTATTATTTACCAGCCCGGAGTTATCTCAGGATCAGGCAACGCAAAGCCTGTTACAGCGCTTGCTAAGCGCCTGGCAACAGCGACATTGGCTTGGCGACCGCGATACGTTGGCTGAAGGATTACCTGATACCGTCTGGCAACAAATTCAGGCCGATGCGCATATCTGCCATAAACAACATCGTCAGCATCTGGGTTGCCCGTTTCATCTGGCCCGGGCGGAAATTGCCGACTCGCAGGTGCTGGTGGTTAACCACAGCTTGTTATTATCCGATTTACTGACCGGTAATTCGGTATTGCCGACTCCAGATGAGTGCATCTATGTGATTGACGAAGCGCATCATCTGGCAGACTGCGGCCGGGAGCTGCTCAGCGCCAGCGCGCAGTTAACTGAGCAAAACGTCTGGCTGGAAAAGGCGCGCAAGCAATTACAACTGTTACAGGGCTTGCTGCCGGAGCGTAGCCTGAAAGATTTACTTAAACTTGACGACCTACTCAGCGACTTTGCGGCCACGCTAAAACCGCTGGAACGCAGCTTACGTGATTATTTACCACAATGGTTTCCACAGGCATCGCAAACCGAATACCGCTTTGTGCATGCTGCGTTACCCAAATTATGGCAACAGCAGGCAGAGCCACTGGCAGAGAGCAGTAGCAAAGCCCTGAACTGTTGCGACCGGCTGCTAACTGAGCTGCAGCAACAACTCAACGAACAACCGAAACGGCTGCGTAGCCAGCCGCAGTTAATTGGCGATTTAGCCCTACTGCGCCAACGTCTGGAGCACCAACAACAGCTGTGGCAACTTTACGCGCAACCACAAAAAGACATCGCGAATCAGGCGCGTTGGCTGAGCCGCGAGACGGCGCAAAGCCCGCTTTATCTGCACGCCAGCCCATTAAGTGTTAGCCATAAACTAAGCCAGTTGCTATTTCAACCCGCCTTTGCCGTAGTACTCTGTTCAGCAACACTGCGACTACTGAATAGTTTTGAGCATGCGAAACGTGAACTCGGATTGCTGGATTTTGCTGCGCTACAATGCCTGCAGGTCGATTCCCCCTTTGCTTACGCCGAGCAGGCAGAAATGATTTTACCGACCACCCGCTGCGAGCCGACCGCAGCAGACTTTAGCCAGGAACTAATTAGATTACTGCCCCGCTATTTGGATGCCAAGAAAGGTAGCCTGGTGCTGTTTGCCTCTTACTGGCAAATGCAGGAGGTGGCTGCCGCCCTAAGACAACAGGGTTTTTCATTATTGGTACAGGGCGAAGCGTCACGCCAGGCACTACTGGACCTGCATAAAAGCCGGGTGCAGGGCGGCGGCGCCAGCATTTTATTTGGCACCCAGAGTTTCTCAGAAGGCCTGGACTTACCCGGTGACTTATTAACTAATCTGATTATCACTAAGTTACCCTTTGCGGTGCCTACCTCGCCACTGGAAGCGGCGCAAAGCGAGGCTATCAGTGCCAGAGGGGGCAATGCTTTTGTGCAATTGAGTTTACCTGCTACCGCCAAGAAACTGGTGCAAGCTTGTGGTAGACTGCTGCGGCAAGAGCAGGACCGGGGCCGGATCGTGATCCTTGATCGGCGGCTGGTCAGTAAAAGCTATGGTAAAGCCATGCTGGATACCCTGCCGCCATTTCGCCGAATTATTGAATATTGACAGGACCTGCCCTTGATCCCGGATCTGAACCTGACACTTGAGCTGTTACTACTGTTATGCAGCGTGGCTTTTATCGCCGGCTACATTGATGCCATTGCTGGTGGTGGCGGCTTATTAACCGTACCGGCGTTACTGACCGCCGGTTTGCCGCCGCATGTGGTACTGGGTACCAATAAACTGGCGGCGACCTTTGGTTCACTCACGGCCTCGGTTACCTATTACCGGAAGAAGTTATTTAACCCGGTATACTGGCGTAATAGTTTGTTATTTACCGCCATTGGCGCGCTGTTGGGTACGCTGGTAGTGGATCAGCTCAGCACCGAGCTACTGGATAAACTATTACCACTGCTGATTCTCTTCGCGGCCATTTACACCTTGTTTAACCGGATGCAACCGGACGATCGACTGACGTTGCCAACGCCGGGTCGTAAAGTCTATTGGCAACAACGTGTGCAAGGCGTAACGCTGGGCTTTTATGACGGTGTTGCCGGGCCAGGTACCGGCGCTTTCTGGATGGTCTCCACTATGGCGCTCTATAAGATCAATTTATTGCTGACCAGTGGTGTCGCCCGCACCATGAATTTTGTTAGCAATGGTTTTTCATTGGCGGCTTTTATTGTCTTAGGCCATGTCCATTTTACGCTTGGCATCGCCATGGGACTGTGTTTAATGTTAGGTGCTTATCTGGGTGCACATTCGGCAATCCGTTTTGGCAGTAAATTTATCCGGCCGGTATTTATTTGTGTGGTCATTGCCATTGCCGCCCGCTTAGCCTGGCAAGCCTGGAGCAACGGCGGATGAGTCAACTCTCTGCTGCACAGCTGCAGCGTTTAGAGCAGCAGCTACAACAACTCTGGCACCAAGCCAGTGAGTTAGACCGGCAGTTGCAGCCCGGCAAACCACAACATTGGTTTGATTCGTCACTCTTTAGTGTCCACTCCCCTTATCTGGCTGATTATGTCGCGCAAAGTCAGCGCCATCTGGCACATCTGCGTGCACAGGGATCGAAATTATCTGCCGCAGCTCAACAGCGCTTGACCGAGCGCCTGCAGCAACAAATTGACGCCCTGCTGCGTGCCTTCGTCAATAGTAGCACCCGGCAAAAACACAGTGGCCGACCACAGCAACGTACTAAGGCCGTGGTGCAGCAATTGAGCGCATCCAGTCAGCAGCTTTATCAGCAACTTTCCGAATATCAGCAGTTTGAAAGCCGGCTCAAGGATATGCTACAGCTGGCCGAGCGCGACCAAACTGCTGAAGGCACCGCCCGGCGTCTGGCTTTGCATGCTCGTCTTGGTCGCTGTCGTCGTGCCATTGATGAAGTGGAGCAGCAAATTCAACGTCTGGAAAGCGGGAGAGCCTGATGGCCCGGTCCTTAACGCCGCTGATTTACCATCCCTGTTACAGTGAACTGGCCTTACCGGAAAATCATCGCTATCCGATTGGTAAATATCGCAGCTTGTATCAGCAGCTGCTCGCTTTGGGCGTACCGGAATCCGGTTTCTTACAACCTGCGCCAGTAACCGCTGCGGCATTGTCCACCCTACACGACCCTGCCTATGTCGAGGCGCTATCTCAGGGCACCTTAGATAGTAAAGCGATGCGACGTATTGGTTTTCCCTGGTCAGAGCAACTTATCAAGCGTTCGTTAACCTCGCTCGGTGGCACCCTGCTCTGTGCAGAGCAAGCCTTGCAACATGGACTGGCACTGCACTTAAGTGGTGGTTATCACCATGCCTTTTATGCAGAGGGCAGCGGTTTTTGCCTATTTAATGATTTGGCCTTCGCCGCGCTCAGTATGCAGCAACGGGGGGTTGGCCCGGTGTTAATCTTTGATTTGGACGTGCATCAGGGGGATGGGACTGCGGCGCTGTTTACAGCTAATAGCGGTATTATTACTGCATCAATCCACTGTGAAAAAAACTTTCCCGCACGCAAGCAACGTTCCGACTGGGATATCGGCCTGGACAAGGATTGCACTGATGCCAGCTATCTGGAAGCCGTGAGCCAAAGCCTGGATAATCTGTTGCGTTGGTATCAGCCAGAACTGGTGATCTATGATGCCGGTGTGGATATCCACCAACAGGATGATTTAGGCTTGCTGCAAATCAGCACCGCAGGGGTATTAGCCAGAGACACACTGGTGCTGCAGCGCTGTCGCGACGCCGGCATTCCGGTCGCCGCGGTGATTGGCGGCGGTTATCAGCGCGATCTCAATGCCCTTACCGCCGTCCATCTGCAGCTGTTTAAAGCTGCTTTCGCCCAACAGGGTTCAGGGCTGTGGCGCGAAATAGAAACCTAATTGCTGTTTCACCGTTGGCGGTAGCTCCGGTAAGGCAGCCTTGGGCAATAAAAATGTCGCCATGGTAAAGAGATCGGTAAAGATGCGGTTTTTTTCGGTAGTACGCTTTAAATAGTCATGACCAGAAGAGCCACCGGTACCAATCTTACTGCCCAGCATCCGCTGTACCATCATCGCATGTTTATAACGCCAGATCGTCAACTGCTCATCAATTTCCGTTAAACAGGTTAACAGCTGAAACGGCAGGTTAAATACCGGCTCTTCCTGGTACAAATTAATAAACAGGGCCGACAGCATTGCCTTTTGACTCAGCCGAAAACTCCCCTGCTGCTGTAAGGTCTGATATTTTTCTTTATCCAGCAAGGCGGCAAATTTATCGCGGGTCCGGCCGATTTCAGCCAGTTGCAAGGCCCGTTCCTGCTCGGCAATTTGCTCAATCTGCTCGACAATGGCCTGATCCTGTTGCAGCATCTGTTCGGTCGCCTGCTGATACATTTGCCAGAAACTAAAGCCGGCAAACTCCAGAAACGGCATACGCTCCAGCCATTTTTCGATCCGCTCAAATAAGCTGGGCGCCTGTTCCAGTTGCTGCAAAAACTCCCTGTCAGCCTGTTTTAGACGGCTATAGAAGGAGTTTTTATCAAAGTCGATCCGAAATTCGCTTTTCAAACCCAAGCCAATTTCCAACATTTTGAATTGAATACTCTGAAAACCAGAGGCCGGGACCAGATAATCGCGAAACGCCATAAAGTCTTGTGGCGTCATGGTTTCCAGCACTGCAATTTGCTGGTTTAACAGCTGTTGAATACTGATAATCCGTTTCAGCTTATGCACTATGCCCGTTAGCTGCTGATCTTTAACTTCCGCCTCGGCAAACACCGCCATCACCGCTTTTAGTTCGTGCAAAATTTGTTTAAACCACAGCTCATAGACCTGATGCACAATAATAAACAGCGTTTCATCATGCGCCTCTTTGGCATAGCGGGCACTTTCCGGCGCCTGAGCGGTTAAAATTTTGTCCAGTTGCAAATAATCGCCGTAATAGCAGGGGGTAGTATTCTTTTGCATTTTTATGATGACCTGATGACCTTGACCGCGGCATTGTAGCAAGGCGCTGACCTAACACAATCTTTCTGTGGCGTTTTAGCAGTAAGCTGATTATGCTTAGGCGAGATCCCGGCAGGAGAGAATGAATGAAACTTGATGATGATATTCATAATTATTATGAAAAACTGGTACTGGACCATATTGTTGAGCTGGAGCTGGATAAAAACAACGATGCGGAATACCTGGCCGATCTGTGCTGTATTTCACTGAATTTACTACCGCCACGTTATATCCGGTTTGAAGTTGACATGGCGTTCTACATGCCGCAAAGCGAGCGCTTTGAAATGACGATGCGGGTTAAAGAAGCAGTAAAGCGGGCCAGAGAGTTTCTGGATCATCAGCCGTAAATCAGATTAACTTTCTGTAATCGGGGGAGGCTACCAGATTTGGGTGGCAGCCCCACCAGCCACATCCCGGCACATACATCATAAACTATGGCTGCTTCCTTCCGGACCTGACCAGGTTCGCCTACTAGTATTGCGAGAGGACCAATGGAGCTACCATTGA